>ENA-UOOK01005790-UOOK01005790.1-fermentation-metagenome-genome-assembly--contig:-NODE-5790-length-12231-cov-4.447520_pt1 | contig 12231 bp, 14 predicted proteins | sample MGYA00245777_ERZ724023 | MGnify/ENA primary metagenome ERZ724023 (study PRJEB28704, sample SAMN03018312) | fermentation metagenome | biome: anthropogenic terrestrial biome; feature: soil; material... | reverse complement strand
ATATACTTGGCGAGGCTCACTCCGGATGGCTACGCGGTACTGGGCCAAGCGCGAGAGACATGGCCGGCAGCAGGGACATCAGGCTACGGCAATAACCGTCCGCGCAAACACACCTTGCTACTTTGGGACATCCGTACCGGCAAGGTCCTTTGGCGAATTCAAAACGGTTACTTCGGATCCGTCGGTATCCTTAGTTTCAAGATAAAACCTGAGGGATCTATAGTCTGCCGCCGCAGTAATCACCTGATACCCCGTTGAAAACATCATGTGATTATAATAACTTTTTCCGGAATCATCCATAAAGACGATCGGTATATCTCCTCTCGTGAGAAGCGGGTTTTTTGACAGATCGGCGGAAATGGAGAAAGTTGTGCAGGATTTATTAAAAGCAGGGATGGAAGCGCTTCCCAGCCAATTGGATTTCTTTTTCATGATAAATCTGCGATCGGTTAAAGTCACGCAATCATAGACTCCATCGCCTTTTGCTTTTGTATAATCAATTAAATTTTCCCGCATAGTGCAAATAACGGTGTCGGAAACCCCGCTGCTGTTGCCCAAAAGAGTCAGTGAGCGCAGATCCGAACCCGCCTGCACATCATCCAGAAGAACGGAATCTTCGCTCTTTTCTTTGAGAACGGCCCCTGCAAAACTGTCGTTTATTTCCTGCCTTGTACAGCCGGAAAAAGCTTCCACTTCTTGCTGCGCCTGCTCTATGATCTCTTACGCTGTCTCTACCTGTCGCTGTGTGGATTGCGTGCTAACGACGGCATTGGAATAAGAGTCTTAGCCGTGTTGGAATAATCTTTCGCAAGGCTCTGCACCACCTGCGCTGTGTTTGCGGACGTTTGCTTTGGTCTTGGCCTGCTTTCCGCCGAACTCCGCGCAACCTGTGAGGCCATCTACTCCGCGCTCTGCTTCTGCTGCACTACTCATCGCTGAACCTGACTTTGCAGCCGCCTGCACGTCCGTAGCGGCGTTTGCATAGAGCGTGTTAACTTCTTACTCACACTGCTGAAAGATGGTAGGATCTCGATCTTCGATTTCATCAGCCGCTTCGAGACTGTCAGAAATCTCAAATTCCATAATGCTGCTCTGCCAGTTGATGTTTTTGTCCTTGTCTTCAAAAGATTTTTCAAACTTAATTTGAATAAATAAGGATCCCGCCGCAGTTACTTCAGATGGTAATGTCCAATAGACATCCAGTTTTTGGTCATCCGCCGTGAGTTTCGGAATGGCCAGGTTCGATTCACCTTAGCTGGTCTTCATTTTGATCATACAGTTGCACCCAAACAGATCCGTTTCTCCGGTATACCGGTCTAGCTTAAAGTGAACCGTTTCGCTGTTGGAGCCCCCCAGTAGGCCAACTTTTTAAGTACGTGGCTTACGCAGAAGATGTTTCCGATTGCTTCGAATGTTTTCACAGAACTCCACTTTTCAGATTTTTTCTTTCAATACCCCTTCTGAAATCATTGAAATTTTCCCTCTGAAGAGAAAGTCTTAAGAAAAAAGGTGCCGCATGAAGAAAAAAAGTTACATTGCGGTTTTTGTCACTTTAGCTGCGGCGATCGTCATTCTTCACAACTCAATGTACCCAATCGCTCAGTCCGATCTCCAGAGCGGATTTGTCCTGCGCGCCCTGAACCGCTTTTTCTCAAGGATGGGGTGCGACGTAATCCTTACGCAGTACATGATCCGCAAACTTGCTCATTTTACAGAATATTTCTTCTTCGGGCTGCTTCTGACTATTACTTTCCAAATAAACCATAAAAGGACACAGAATATTTTCTTTTTTGAACTATTCATTTTTTTTGCCATCCCTGTTGTGGATGAGACAATTCAGATCTTCTATGAGGGCCGAACCAGTAATGTTATTGACGTATGGATCGACTTTGCCGGGTGCATGGCTGGAATGGGAATCTACTATTTAATCCGTGCTTTGTTTCACTTGTTTATGAAACATCCTTGAAATAGTCTTTTCCAATTAACAGAAAAAGGAGATATCTGATAATGTCAAAGTATGATGTTTCCCGAATGGAAGGAATTCCATGGCACGTTGGTTGTCTAAAAATGGATAGTATGGATTCACGTAGAGACAAAAGATCATGCGTTTATTTTTCTGAAAATAGCTGCAATATTCATCATGAAAAATGTATTGGCTCTAGCCACTGTTCTGAATATAAAGTAGTTGAAAACAATAAAAATAAAAATGCTAGTCATAAATTTCAAAAATGTTCTTCTCCTAAACAACATAAAATGCAATTGCCTCTAGCACGTATTCCAGATATAATTCAACAAAATGACGAAGTGACTGTTTTTTGCCTTCAAACGAATAAATATACAACAATCGTAATACCAGATGTAAATATTGAAAAAATGGCACCGATAAAGGCACTTTGTTATGGTAAACGACTCCATGATAAAATCTCGTGGAATGGATATGAGTTTGAAATTACTGGATTTCATAAGGTTATATAAATCATTTTACGGTATTGTCAAGTATTTTTCGCAAATTCAAGAATCGCCGTTTGGCAGCCAGCAGTCAGCCGGCGGCGGAATCAGATTTTGCAGCATCCAGGTGTTTCATACTCATGCAGCGTTTTGTTCCCCATGAAGTGCTGGCTACGTGGCGCAGGCGGGCACAAACTAACATCGACGCTGAGCGGCCGTCCGGGAAAGTGCCAACGACTCGGGTCCTCCGCCGAATCTCCCGGTTGATACGCTCAATGACATTGTTGGTGCGGATCTTCCTCCAATGGGTATCAGGAAAATCCATGTATGTCAGCGTTTCCTCAATTCCGTCTTCTACCTTTTTTGCTGCTTCTTTGAGCTTCATTCCCCGAAGCTTTGCGGCGACAGCCTTTGCTTTTTCCCGAGCTGCCGTCTTGTCTTCCTGAGCATGGATGGTTTTGAGCATGGCGGCTACTTTCTTCATTTTGGAGCGAGGTGTGACGGAGAACACGTTGCGGTAGAAATGGACGGTACAACGCTGGTATTTGGCGTCTGGATAGACCTCGCTGATGGCATCCAGAAGCCCCAGACACTTATCTCCAATGAAAAGCTGTGTACCGGTCAGTCCACGCTCTTTCAGACCGGTCAGAAAGGTCTTCCAACTTTCACGGTCTTCTTTCATTCCTTCGGCAGCTCTGATCACCTCCCGGCAGCCTTCCTCATTGACGGCCAGAGCAACCAGAATGGCAACGTTTTCAAATTCACCACCCCAGTTCCGCTTGAGGTAGATACCGTCCATATAAACGTAGGGATAACGCCCTTTCAGCGGTCTGGCACGCCACTTGTCGATATGGACATAGACTTTCTTATTCAATTCGCTGATCGTGCCCGGCGACACTTTCGTGCCCCACAGGGCTTCTGTGATGTCCTCCACACGACGCACGGACACTCCGGCCAGATACATCTCGATCAGAGCTTTCTCCACAGAGCTTTCCTGGCGACGGTAACGCTCGATGATCGCCGTTTTAAAAGTGACGCTTTTCAACTTGGGAATCTTCAGTTTCACATCCACGGAACTGATCAGCAATTTTCGCTCATAATGTCCTGAACGACAGTCTTGCCGGTTCTTTGTGCGCTCATACTGTGTAATTAGCTTTCTCATTCAGAAGGCCATTCAGCGTTTTCTCGACGCTGTTGCGTACCATATCTTTTATTCCGCTCTTTATGGCGTCTTCGTTTAGGAGTATAATTTTTTCGTCGGACATATTTCGCAGCCTCCCTTGGTGAATATTGCGTGATGACTCTATTCTACCAAACGGCTGCGGCTCTGTCCGTTTTTTTATGCGCCGCTATTGTATTTGCGAAACTAATTATACCTTATCGGTGTTATTTAACTTTATGTAAGCCAGTAATTTCAAACTCATATCCATTCCATGAAATTTTGTCGTGAAGGTGTTTACCATAACACAGTAGCTTTATTGGTGCTATTTCTTCAGTATTAGTACTTGGGACTATAAAAGTCTTATATTTGTTTGTCTGAAAACAAAAAACGGTTACTTCATCGTTTTGTTGAATAATGTCTGGAATGCGAGCGTAAGATATCTTCACTTTATGCCGTTCAGGTGAATGAACCTTTCTGGATTGATGGCTATAATTTTTATGTTTATTGTTATTTTCAGTTAATTTATACTCTGAACAGTGGCTTGATCCAATACACTTTTCATGGTGAATATTACAGTTGTTTTCAGAAAAATAAATACAAGATCTTTTGTCTCTTCGTGAATCCATACTATCCATCTTTAGACAACTAACGTGCCATGGAGTTCCATCCATCCGGGAAATATCATACTTTGACATTATCAGACATCTCCTTCTTATGTTAGTTGAAAAAGGCTGCTTTAATGATGGTTCACAAATAAACGGAATAAAGCATGTATTAAATAACAGAGTCCCATTCCAGCAATGCATCCCGAAAAGTCAATCCAAACATCAATTACATTGCTGGTTCTGCCTTGATAGAATATTTGGATCGTTTCATCTACCATGGGAACAGCAAGGGAAAGAAATAACTCTAGGAAGAAAACACCCTGTAGCATTTTATGGAAAGTCCGCAGAGTAATAGTTAAAAGTAGCCCGAAGAAAAAATATTCCGTAAAATGCGCCAGCTTGCGGACTACTAATTGTGACAGTACAATACGATTACTAAAAAAATGATTTAAAGCAGAAAGAACAATCCCACTTTGCAGGTAGGACTGTGAAATCGGAAACATAGAATTTCGGAAGATTATAAAAAGAACAAACAGAGTGATACAGAAAAATATACTATTATAGAATTTATGATTTACCATTAGAATTTAAATTCACTTTCTAACTAATTAAGCTTGGAAAATTTTTTATGAAAGTAATAAAAAAATAAATGATAGCATTTCTTTGCTGGTCTATATAGACCTAAAAGCCGGAGTATAGATTTTAAAAATACTAAAACATTGAATTTTTTGGATTTGGACGCATATTGCTTTGCTAAATCGTCAAAATCCTTTTTTCTTAGGTATTTAAAAAAGTTGTTACGGTTTTTATTCAAAGGAGCTGACTGACAAACAGAAGGATTTAGAACAGAAACAATAGAGCAGTCAAATGGTTTGAGAAAAAGGCTATTGGCTGTCTCTTTTAGAAGACTACGGCCTTTTTCTGTATGAACTAACAAGAGAGAAACACCTTTATTATCACATAATTTTGGAAAGATTTTTTCTATACCCCAAAAATCAGCCAGAGTTATATCAGACTCACGACTTAGTCCTTTAAAAGGGCAGTGATAACAAGATGGTCGTAAATCTATATTATTTAGGAAAACTTTTAGGTAACTATCATTATCAAGTGGTTCATGGTATTCTTGCCCATTTTGAAATCGAATGGAAACGGAATACTTTTGCCAACCATCCCGTTTATCTCGAAAATTTACTGATTTAACAGAAGTACCAGCTACATGTTCTCGAAAGGCGATATATTCTTTCCAAGCTTTTGGAGAGGGTACACCATGACAGATAAGATCCTGGCAGATAAGGTTATTATAATCTTTTCTGAGAAATGCCTTTAAACCTCCTATCTGGCAGGGTGTACCACTAAAATAAACCAATCTTCCATGCTCTAAAAATGTTTTTGCTTGTAGATAGGCATTGTTGATTTTGCTCTGAACGTATTTTGATCCGCGAAATAAATCCAGTTTTTCTTTTGTTTCAGCAAAATCGTGCTCTACGGAAAAATGTTTATCAAAGCATGCACCAAATACAATACCACCGTTGTCAATTACCCTTTTGGCGAGGATTGAAAATACACCTCCAGAGGAACTACATTTTCTTATCGTTTCATCTTTACAGAACGCAGCAAAGGCATGGGGTACAGAATGGCTTACAACTTGATTTAAGACTGGACAGATCTTTTGACAGTAGCTACAATCAATACACTTCAACTGATCAATTTTAGGATACCAAAACCCTTCAGAATCTGTAACCATAGCAATACACTGCTTTGGACAAGTAGAAGCACAGGCGGAGCAACCAGTACAATTTTTTTTGTTCATAAGATATTCCAAAGAAAAATCACTCCTCCTTATCTTACTGTAACTCTTTTTCTTTTGAACTTTTTCAGGATATTTTTAATTTCGCTTTTTTCATCAGAATTCATCGCCCAAAACCATATGGAAAAACAATAAACTGCAGTATAAATAACTATGTAAATTAAAAATTTACTAATGCTTGTAACTACAAAGAAATGTTTGATCAGAAATCCAACACAAACTGGTAGTATTAGACTTGGAAAAATCGAAAAAATACTTTTCCAGAAATCAATTATATCTAAACCAACATACTTATGATAATACCAGTTCATCAGAAAGCCATTACCAATTAATAATGCAAGTGCTGTTCCAACTGCGCAGCCTATTCCGCCGTATTTTGGGCAAAGAGCAACACTAATTAGAGCATTAGCAACTGCAATTGCTGCATAAAGAATAGAACGAAACTTATGCATATTTTTTGCCTTTTGTATTTCAATACCAATATTTTGAATCAGAGGTACTGTTACAGGGATTAGTAGCAGCAAAGTAATCACATAGCATGTCTGATATTGTCCTTGATATTCTTTACCAGCCCAAATTTGGATAAAATATTCTCCAAAGAAAAAGAAACCAGAAAGAATCAGCGAAAGTATCATAAACTGGATTCGGCCAATTTTAACAAATAATTTGTCCAATTCATGATTATCGTCTTTTGAAGCGACTATTCGGTTAATCCTTGGAATAAATACGGTAGAAACGGCCGTTGAAAGAGAAAGATACATAGTATTAATCTGAGCTGCAATGGAATAAACCGCAACATCTGAACTTCCCCTAATTTTCCCAAGAATAAATTTGTCAACATTCCAGTTGACCTGATCCGTTATCATATTTAGAAACATATAAGAAGAAAAGGCACATATTTCCTTAAATAAGACCTTTTCGAATTTATTGAACAGGAAACGTATTCTTAGTTTTTTCAGACAAAACCAGATGTTAATGAGAAAGCTGGCAATTGTTAAAACAGTTGTAATTAATGCTAAAGCAAGAGATCCATAACCCATCAATAACAAAGGAAAAGTTAAAAACGGATTTAAAAGGTACCGAAGTAAATTGATTGTCCTTTGAAAAACATACTGCTCGTGGGCAGTAACAATGGAATCAAACACACTCGCGGGAAAGGTTACCGCGATATTAAATGTCATAATGCCCATTAGAACCTTTGCTGTTTGTATTTCGTGTTCCGTTAATCCACCGGAGAAGATATGCTCCGTATTAGCTGTGAGTACGCCACCGCAAAACAGCGCGACAATTGATATAAAGGTAAAAATAGTTAAAAACATTCCATTAAGCCGAGCAATTCCATCTTGGTCATTTTTAGCGGCCCGGATGGAGTAAAAACGCATATAGGCACTGCCAAATCCAAAACTAAGTAAACCAAGGTAGCTGATTACGGAAGCTACCAGGTTATAAACACCATATTCGCTTTTCCCAAGCAGGCGAAGCATAATTGGGGTGTACGCTATTTGGATGATCGCCTGCACTGCCATGGTAGCATAAGAAAGAGCTATACCAGCTTTTAATTGATTTACCTTTCTTTTCAAATATCTTCCTCAATTAGTTTACGGATTTCATTGCCAGCTTCCCAGGCTTTTGCACAGTACCCAGGTATAAAATTCTGTAAATGCTGTCGGATCTCATTTTCATGTTTCATTAGCCATCGAAACGCGATCACAAGGTCACTATCATTCCGCAGAGACTGCACTGGCACGACAAAATGTTCATACGTCCCAAAAATATCCTTTGCGATTCCCTTCGCCTTCACGGAATAACCTACAACCAGCGTCGGCACACAGGTGGAATAGGCCGCAATTGATGCGTGTGTACGCGCACAAACAAGCATACGGCAGCGGCTGATATAGCCTTTCAATTCCATGCAGTTGTGGTCCTCAATCATCACCACGCGGCCGGAATCGCGGAATTCATCGTACAACACCCGCAGCGGAACGCGGTCGTCGTTGCCCGCCCAGACCACGTGGGGAATCAGGGCAATCCGCATCCCGGTCGATTTCAGGATATACTCGACAAGACGCTGGTAGTTTTCCAGAACGGCATTTTGGTTTTTCTCGTATTCCATAATCAGTGGGCTGACGTTGATGCCGACGGTGTTGCCCTCCTCGAACCCAGGCGGCAAGGGCAGCTTAACCGTATCCAGCGCAAAGGCGGGGTCGGGGTACAGCTTTGTGTTTTTGCTAACGCCCGCCTTCAGCAGCGCGTTGTATGTGATGGATTCCCGCGCGGTAATCAGGGCGTAGCGGTTCAGGTCTTGGAGGATTTTCGGATTTTCAAGCAATTCCGGCTCGATGGAACAGCCCCACAACACCGTTTTTTTCCCTTGCCGGTTCAACCGGCGGTTGGCGTACGCGAGCGGTTCCGGAAAACCCGGGCAACAATAATTATCCCCGCCGATGGAAAGGCACACAGGGCATTTTGTCCGATAAACAAAGTAATAAAGTTTGATTCCTCTGCTGATGAGATGAAGCCTGGCAAGAACGGAAAGGACAAACCATGAAAAAGTCCACCGTCGGATTGAAACCCGGTGTACCGTGCAGATTTGGTCAAGCTGGTATGTGTTCTCTTGCTCCAACGAGGGAGAATAGAGCACACATTGAAGAGGAGAAAAAATTTTGCAGGTACTTCTTGCCAGCGCTTCGCAGCCATGGTTTCCGCTGCCGCTATGTGCATATAACGCAAACATCTTGTCACCTCTGGGTTGATTCGTTAAGAGTTTTTATCCGGAAACATCCCGCCGAGGACGCATGGCCTTCAGCAGATTATACAACCGGCGAAACACAGGAGCAAAACGCCCTGTCCCAAAAACGCACAATCTGTCTTGACAAGAAAAAAGCTTTCGGCTTTTCCGAAAGGCCGGCAGATACCTTTTCCGCAGTCTTTTGACGAATTTGAACGCTTTGGAATGCTTGATTTCATACGAGGCGTAGGCCGCACAGATTAAACGAGACGAAACACGGGCGCACGCGGCCTTTGCAAGCTCTGAAAGGGTGCTGGGAAGCACATGATAAATCAGTTTTTCATCGACGTAAAAAGTCGTAAATGATTTTAACGAAAGATGATGCATGGCGGAACTTTCGCACTGCCGGTAAAAATAATATGACTGAACGGTATAGGCTGCTTTTGTTGTTTTCAGCATACACTGAATCACGGCAAGATAATCTTCCGCTCTGTGGATTCTTTGATCCAGCCTAATAAGAGGAGGAGAATTAAAGAGATCGGCGGAAAACAACTTATTCCACAATGAGCCGCAAAAGACAGGGTCAACCGACAGGATGATCTTTTGGATTGCTTCCTCAGCCGTGACAACACCTTCCGGAATTTGCTTTTTGGGAGAGCTTTTTGGATGTTTATTCTCGATCGCAGAATGCAGATTTTGTGTGAACGAACACATTGCGATAGATGTGTGATATGTTTTCAGCAAAGCCAAAAGCCCTTCAAACATAGCTGCGTCAATCCAGTCATCTCCGTCCACAAAGCCGATATATTCCCCTTGGGCGCATCCAGTCCTGCATTTCTTGCGGCGGAAACGCCCGCGTTTTTCTGGTGAATTACCCGCACCCGGCTGTCTTTCTTCGCGTATTCGTCGCAGATTTTCGGGCAGCCGTCCGGCGAGCCATCGTCTACCAGAATGATTTCAAGATTGCGGTAGGTCTGCGCTAAGATGCTGTCTACACATTGTGGCAGGTATTTTTCTACTTTGTAAACGGGAACGATGACGCTGATTAAAGAATTCATACCAAGCTCATAACGTATACGGTTACACCCGTGCGTTCCCCGCATTTTTCTTCTTCCAAAGATAAAATGAAAACCGCGGAAATAATATTGTAAGAAGAACCCCCATTTTTGTTCCAAAGGGAATTCCAGCGTATTCGGTAAAAAGAACAGTTAAGTTTTTCCTGATATATTTTTGATAATCGGTAACAAGGTCTGAGTGCATGTTTGCATTTGCCATGAGTCGTATCAATGTTGCGCAGGCACGGACCTTATGAGCCGTTAGCCGACGTCGTACGGTCGTTTCTTCTGGCGGTGTAATGGCGATTAATCGGTCGACCGCACTGATCTCATCCAGCCATTTCGGATTAAAGCCGGTCGAATTAAACTTCATTTGCAATGCGCTGGAATCATGCTGAAGATAATGATATTTGGGCGCTGGATCGTAAAAAACAGTTGTGCTGTGCAGGATGAGCTTGAAATAGAAAAGCAAATCCTCACAGATTCCTATGTTTACATCGAAGCGAAGTTGATATTGCTCTATCATTTCACGGCGACACAATTTATTCCACACATACCCTTGAAAGCCAGAGTAACAAACAAGTTCTCGCAAAGCCTTCGAACGGTTCAGTAATCTTCCCGAGCCTTTTGTTTTTTTAATTTGCTCACCAGCCAGATCTTCTTGAAAATACCCGCAGACTGACAAATCCGCCTGATTTTGCAGCAGATTATTAAGAAGGGATTCCGCATAATCCGGCTCGCACCAGTCGTCACCATCCACAAAGGCAACATATTCTCCCTGTGCTAAATCCAGTCCCGCGTTTCTAGCGTTGGAAACACCTGCATTTTGTTGGTGGATCACCCGCACCCGGTTGTCTTTCTTCGCGTATTCGTCGCAGATGGCGGGGCAGCCGTCCGGTGAGCCGTCGTCTATCAAGATGATCTCCAGGTTGCGCCAGGTTTGCGTAAGAATACTGTCTACACATTTTGGCAGGTACTTTTCCACTTTATAGACGGGAACAATCACGCTGATGAGTGGAGTTTGCATGGGCATCTCCCTTTCGCGACTTTATGAATCCACCGAAATAAAACGGCCGGAAGAACGAATGTATTTTGACTGATGTTTTTCTGGCTTGACAGCGGGAATAAAAGAAATTGAATCGTAAAAAAGTGCAAACAATACCGGAGACAGCGCCGCTTCATGGCGGACAAAAGAACCAAAATCCGGTTCAAATATTGCAGAAACCACATAATACGCGATCACCACACCCAGCAAAAGCTTTTGCTGGGAATTCCGGAAAAGCTCCTGCTTTCTGTTCCGGAACGGAAGAAGGAGACGAAAGGAAAGATAAAATTGAAACAGAATAAATAAATAATAGGCCGGCCCCTTGGGAAGCAGTTCCAGCGGTAGCATCAGCCGGACAAAATTGATGACGTAATCCAGCAGAAACAGGCCCAAAGAACCGCGTGTTGGAATGGGATTGAGAATGAGCGTCTGGGCGCTTTCGCTGCCTTGCCTTGCCAGCGTCAAAGAATCTCGGACGGTCACAACGGAAAGATACGTACGATAAGAAAAAAATTGTAAACTAATCAGACCCAACAGGCAGACCGCAGCGAGAAGAATGATCAACCGCCTTTTTTTTGTGCGGCTTTTTGCCCGCTGCAAAAAAACCGTGACAAGAAACAAGCCCGAGATCAGGAAATAATAGCTTCGAAAGACAAATCCTTCCCACGTAAACAGCAGGCAGGTCAGCAAGGTTTTCCACAAAAACGGCAGCTTCGATTTGATGATAGCAGCGGCGATTAGAAAAATTAAAAACTGGATAATGTCCTTGCTCATGCGAAATACATAAATATTCAGTAACCCTGCGGTACAGTAAAAGAAAATATAATCGAAAGCACTTGTGAACTGATAATGCAAGGACATGCAAAACAAGACAATATTAAAAACAAAGGCCAAAAAGAAACTCCACTGGGCTAGTTCAGTGAAATGAAAAAAATCGATCCAGTGGAAAAAATTCGCCGTAAAAATCCATTCTCCCGTATCCTGTTGCTGCTTTAAGAACACTGACAAGATATGCTGGGAATCGTAAAAATACTTTTCCGGCAGGCGAGGCAGAAGAAGAAACTGAATGCCCATGGCCATGGGAAAAATCAGAAACCGCAGCAAGAGCTTTTCGTAATTGCGATGCGACAAAAAATGATCATTTGTTGGTTTCATATGCTTTTAAATAGAACCTCTCTAATTTTTGAGCCGTATCCCGGATATCGAACCCCGCCCGTTTGATTTGCTCCGTTGTGGGTTTCCGCTGAAACCCCTGCTTAAACCGCAGGATGCGCTCCGCCCATATTTTCGGCGGCTCCGAAAGGGAAAGAAACTTCACAGAATCCGTCAAAGCAATTTCTTTTGTAACGGTGTCCGAAATGACGCAGGGCAGCCCGGCGGC
>ENA-UOOK01005788-UOOK01005788.1-fermentation-metagenome-genome-assembly--contig:-NODE-5788-length-12231-cov-17.545089_pt1 | contig 12231 bp, 8 predicted proteins | sample MGYA00245777_ERZ724023 | MGnify/ENA primary metagenome ERZ724023 (study PRJEB28704, sample SAMN03018312) | fermentation metagenome | biome: anthropogenic terrestrial biome; feature: soil; material... | reverse complement strand
CTGGCCTGCCCAACCTCCTTTGATTTTATTCAGCAGCTCTCCTTTGCTGATTTTATAATCTTTTGCAAACGTGTCGCCCACATTGCACGATAAAAGGGCAATCGCACCATAAAAGAAAAAAAGCTTAAGTTGATTCATGAGAATTCAGTTATTGGGTGTATAATTTTGAGTCGAATCCGTTATCAGTTGTGCAAATATAGAGTAAAAAAGATTTATGAACAAACGTTTGTTCATTTTTTGAGAAAAAAACAGCCGATTTCAGTAATTCATCGAAAGAATGAAGCATGATTAAACCGTAGTCGTGTAAATGAATATATAGGTAAATGATAGATTTATAAAGATTTAATTTTCTTTAGTTTGTAAAAAAGGTGTCCGTTCAAAGACACAAAAACTTTTTCAAAATAACGGAAAAGCTGATATCTTGTTGCTTAATATCCTTTTGATTTGAAGTTCAATCTAGTGATAACGTAAATGATATTGAACTCTTTTTGATAATACCCTGATTACCTTTTGGAGTCTTAGATCTGTTTTTACTCAACTTTCTCGACTTATCGGTGTCAGATTAATTTCTAAGATTCACTACTTATGCAATTATACAAATACTTCTTCAAGGCAGATCCCTTTAGCCCCAGTTGGCACTGTTTTCTTTCCCTTGGAAGACATTTAAATGTTTAAGGCAGTTTACAATTGCAGTGAAGATAAACGTATGCTTTATTACCGTCAGGTAAGAGATTCATTTCATCATTAAAAATAAACTCTTTGAAAATTCTTAAAAAGTCAAATTTAGTTATCACAGGAGAAAGTACTGATCTCATAGGGGGGTTATAGTTATATAACAACTTTTTTTGTTTATACTCAGACAACTCTCCTTTGGCGAGTTCCTCTTCTATGCACTGCAAACAAAGCTCTTTTTTTGACTTAAGAGCAATTATTGAGTTTTGATAATCTGTAAAATATTCATCAATACTTTTTGTTAATTGCCCAATATACCACTCTTTTTCTTTATCGGACACTTTTTTCACAGGCATAAGTCCGGATTCTAGCTGCTTCGTTTTTTTTTCTTTATCGAATACCGTTACGGAACCGGTTTCAACCTGACTTGTCTCAATCTCCTCAAATTCAGGAAATGGATCAGAATTGTCCACAATTAATTTTAGCAACTCCGCCCTATGTTTTGCAGAAAGTATCATGTAAAAATAGCTGTTTTTGTCTTTAATTGCCGGATATAACTCCTGTGCAGCTTCATACTTAACTTTGAGCGTGTGCACATGCAGTATCTCCTTTAAAACAGATTCACAACAAGAATTAGTCTCTGCTTGTGAGTAAGCTGATAAACAAAGGAAACAGTTCAAGTATAAAATAGTCGTTATTTTCTTCATACATAAAAAAAATAACGTGAGTTCGATGTGAAATCGGCTTTTTTTATCACACATCTTCTATCGAACTCACGTCAAATTAATAAAATATTTTACTCTGCCTCTGAGTCATATCCATAGAACTCTATTTCCCATAGATCAATCCATCCGCTGCCGGAACGAGAATTTTTCCAGACTATGGCAAAATATTGGAAACGTTGCATATCTGGCCAGCTTCTTGTCCAAGTTGCGGTACTGAACCAGAACGTTGTGGTTAGCCAGTTGCCTTTAGCAATGGCATCGGCAAATCCGGGAGAATTAGCATAATCGGTTCCTGCGTCGGGATCAAATGGTTCATTACCCCAATACATCTCCACACTGTTGCCAAATCGCCTGTTCATAGTGGCTTGGTCCTGATATAAAGAAACCTTATTGATGTAATAGGAATCTTTTTGATTATCGACCACCATTATTTTCGGGAAAACACCTGATAAGGTTCCTTGTGCACTAACCCACCTGTGATTTCTGTCAATAACGCCGTCCACCGCCTTTGAAGGCAGGAAGCTGTTATCCCAGATCTGACCGGTAGTTACCGTAACGTTCCACGACTTGCAATCCAGCTTACCGGAAATAGGCGTAGGTGATTTAACCCAATTTTTGCTCCAGATGGTATCCAAACCTCCGGCAGGAGAATAGCTGGAGCTATATTCATACTTCTTTCCGCTCACTGCATTAGGTAACGATATTTTATTAGTGTTGGCACCCATTGTTTCTTCCAACATTATTAAATCACCATTTGTATCAATATATCGGAACCGAGTGGCTATCATCTCATCGGTACCAAAACCCATTACAAGTTCAGCGGCTGTTCCAACAATCTCTGCAGTATATGCAGTACGTTCTGAATGCGTTAATAACCAGTTATCCGCATAAGGTGCTTCCGTAATTTCCGAAGTCATAGATTTGTTGCCGTCGGTATCGAAGTTTATCAGTTCAAATGTATGAGATCTCTCTTCTAGATTATCAACGATTACCTCAGCTTTATCTCCCGAAAAAGCAGAATAGTCAATATCCATTACCTTGGTCTTATTATTCCAGTACAGTTTAGCCGTTTTAACCGAAGGATCATTAGGCATTCTCCAAGTAAGTTTTATACGGTTATGACCCCTAATGGCTTTTAACTCATTGGTCTTTTCAGGGTAAACATACCCACCTTTCTTGACGAACTCCTTGTAAATTTCATCCTGGTCTTTACATGAACTCACGCATACCACTAGAACTAAAGTCAGTAGTAAATATATATATTTTTTCATGTTCAATGTTTTTATCCTGTTCACGTTAATTAATACACTTCTAAAATTTGTCCGTAAGGAGTAATTTCACCTAACTGCACTTGTCCAATCTTAGCTTTGGTATCCCAAGTACTAAAGGTGTTAATAATTACCACACGCAAATACCGTAGTTCTCTGTAAGCATCTTTATAAAAGGTATCATCCATTTCAAACTCAGTACCAGTATTGAACATCTCGCGATCTTCGGGTGTCCAAGTACCCGGAACAGTTCCATCAGGATTGTATCCCGAAGGTCTGGGTTGTTCAAAGTAACCCAATTTGAACCAAGTGTCATCAAATCCATGCTCATTTTCGGGTACCACCTCTCCGGTTGGCGCCATACTTCCCCAGAACTCATATTCGCGAGGGTGTGCCCCGGTCCAGATATTGTAATCGATACGAGCCATTTTACCAATACGGCTGATTTTAGCCTTCACCCCTAAATCTATAGTAAGCCATTGCGGCATTGGATTATTCGCATGACTAGCGTAGAAGTGAGGAGATGCAGAAAGTCCTGAGTCATCCCATAAACCACTAATTGGATAGGTAGAAGCACTCGTAGAATAGGAATTATCATCTCCGGGATTGAAGTATTTAAACTTTCTTTTATCAAGCCTGGATTCCTCCAGCGGAGTCAACACTTTGGCTAATACTTCAGACTTATTGCCCCATCTGTCACGAACATATACCCCAAAAAGAGTTTCAACACTTTCTAAACCACGGCGAGGCAAATAGATATCTTCTGCAGCAGTAAACAGGGTTGTAACTTCGACCCATTTCCTAGAAGCATCAGGTACGTCAAGATTAGACACATCCTTATCAGCCAGCAAACACACAGCCAAGTCCTCGTTAGAGGTGTTGTTCATAATATGAATTTTCACACCACCAAAAGCCTCCGCAATATCAAACTCCACGGTTTGAACAGCAGGTGTTAACGGATTAATGGTCACGTTTACCGGCATTGATTTTACCTCGTTTACGTTAAACGAACACACTTCAACCTTACGTGGCTCTGTATCGGCGTAACCAACCACAAGTAAGGTGTCCACATAACGCGATATCTTCGTATTCACTATTTCTCCACCACGTTCATACGTAGCTACAATCCCCTTTATGTTATCATCGTCCGGTAACTTTACCTTGATAACCGCACCGCCGGGAATGCTGGTAATCTCGGTAACCTCAACCGGTTTGGGCACAGGTATGGACTCATCAATTTGGTCTATTCTCCCTAACTCCTGGCAGCTAAATAACAACCAAGCAAAGAGTAAAACACTACAATATATTAACTTTTTCATCTTTAGTCCTTTTATTTTATTAAACAATTACCAACCCAAATTCTGTATAAGGTTCGGATTTTTTTCAAGCGTAGTCGTTTGAATGGGCCAGAAATAGTCCCTCTGAGCAAAGGGCTGTTCGGCAATCAACACTCTGGTATAAAACTCCTCGGGGGTAGCAGAAACTACTCTAAACCCGTAAATGTTTTTTGAGTATTCGCTATTTGCTTCCTTCCAACGTCTTAAGTCCCAAAAACGCTGGCTTTCGAAAGCCAATTCATTCAATCTTTCCCTATGGATAATATCACGCATACCCGCTTTGGTATTATATCTTCCGGGTGAGGTGCTGTGCACATCCCAAGAGGTTTTTACATCGGGAATGCCCGCGCGTTCGCGCACCGCATTGATATATTTGAACATATCCGCACTGTGAGCGCCGTTTGGTCCTTCAGCCTCGTTAATAGCTTCAGCATAAAGCAGGTAAAGGTCGGTAAGGCGAATCATAGGCCAAGGATACCAATAGGTGGATAATGCACTTTGGTTTGCACCCATACGATTTTGATACGGATACATCTTTTTAGGATAGTAGCCCGTAACAGGACCTGACTCACTACTGGTTTTAGCCAAAGCTTTACCCATACGATTTTCAATGGTATAGATATCGCCGGGTTTTAAGTCGTTATAGTTAGCCAAAGCGCCCACCCATTTACCGCCATCGAAACCTAAAGAGGCGTAGAAACGAGGCTCACGATCGAAATGCAATTGAATGGTTGTGTATCCCTCTTCCAAATAATAGGAATGTGCGGCATCGCCTTTACGAAGAGAAAACTCATCAATCCCTTGTCTGTCTTTATCAAAGTTTAAAGGAAGTCCATTACGCGTATAGAATTGCTCTGCGATTTTCAACGGAACACCAATAAAAGCATAGCAACTCAAAGAGTGCGACCAACCCAAATCTTTGTACTGTAAGTTTGGAGCAGTAAGTTGTTGCCACATAAGACGCTGTGTTCTATTGCTTTGAGTATTTCCCCAGATAATTTCTTGATTCCATCGGTCACACATCATACCGCGCAATGTAAAATCGAGCGTCAAGGTATCATTTAGCCTATACTCATTTTTATCGTATATATACAATTTTCTATTGTTTTGCTCAGCTAAATCAATGGCATTTTTACATGCTACCATTGCATCTTCCCATAGTTTTTGCTGTTCTGCTTCGGAACTGCCTTGTGGGAACAATTGCGTACCTTGACTATCTACCAGCGACGCTTGATCCACATTGTTGTTAAACAAAGGACTGGCGGCATAAACCAACACACGGGCTTTGAGCGCAGTTGCAATAATTTGATTTACTCTCCCGTATTCACTTTCAGAAGGGTTCACTTCAGGAAGATCGGGTATAGCCTCATCCAACAATTCAACAACGTAGTCAAAACATTCGTCAACGGGGTTGCGAAAAACCCTAACCTCTTCAACACTCGAGTCAATAGGCAAGCTCTCTCTTACAATGGGTATTGGCCCCCATTTACGAATCAGGTTAAAATGGAAATAAGCTTTAAGGAACTTTACCTCGGCTTTCCACTGCTTTTTTTCCCAATCTTGCATATCGGGAACTGCATCAATATTCTCCATCAAAATATCGCAACAACGGATACCCTGATACATGTATGCCCAATCATCTGCATATACGGAAGTTGGGTTTTGTAATCCTCGTGCTATTTGAAACATAGTGCTCGGTACACGTCCCGTTGTATTACTTATTTGTCGTCCTACAAGATCCCATAACTCATCGCCTCCCAACAGCGCAGGATCGAATTGCGAAGCGCCCTCTTCCGTCATATAGGAGTAACAGGTCCCTAAATAACGTATGGCTGTGGAGCGTAAGTTGAAAGACATTTCAAGAGTTGCCTCTCCTTCATCGGGTACAACATTCAGATAGTTGTTACAAGCCGCCAGCCCGATAGTTAACGCGAGAACGGCCAATTTAATTTTTTTGATTATATCTATTAGCTTATTCATAGTTTCATTTATTAAAACGTTAAATTCAACCCCACGTTGACTGTTCTCTGAAGGGGATAATCCAGTCCCGATTCTCCCATTTCGGGATCCCACAACTTGAATCTACTCCAACTAAACAGGTTAGTACCTGATAGATACACACGGAAATTTGAGAGATACATTTTATTAGCAATTTTATCAGGTAGAGAATATCCTAATTCAACCTGTTTCAAGCGCAAAAATGAACCGTCCCTCATCCACCAGGTACTAGATTGTATGTTGTTGTTATTCCTATAGGCGCTGTAGCGGGGCCAAAAGGCGTAAATATCGCGGTTATCTTCGCTCCAATGGCTTTCATCGATTTTTTTCAAAAGCTGGGTGTTGCCCACGAACGGAGACATATCCCTGGCATCAATCCAGAAAGATTCGTTAGCCAATCCTTGAAAAAACACAGACGCGTCAATACCCTTGTATCCGGTTGAGAATCCAAAACCGTAAATAATTTCGGGAGTAGTAGGATTGCCAATGGGTACCATATCAGCCGGAGTTATCACACCATCTTGGTTTACATCGGTATATTTGATATCACCACCACCGTATTGAGAGCCAAACGCAGCTTGCGAAGGACTATTTAATGCCTCCTCATCGTCAACAAACAGGCGCTCAGCTATGTATCCCCATCTTTGTTTAATGGGATATCCTCTGTGAAGACGCCAAGGCTCTTTGTATTCCGGCTCCTCGTAAACTTTGAACTTACTTGTTGCGTAGGTAAAGTTAGCACGAGCGGATGTCCAAAAATCCTTATTCCAACTCTGCTTGTAGTCGGCTTGTATATCGAAACCTCTAGCAGATGCTTCGCCAATGTTAGCCCCCAGCTTGCTGGTATTCTGAAGCCCCATTGTATTCGTTATGTCGGCTCGCGTCATATAGATATCAGTACGACGTTCAGTAAAATATTCAGCAATAACGTCAATTTTGTCAAACAAGCCTATTTCTAAGGCATAGTTTTGTTTCAGAGCTTTTTCCCACGTAACGGCAGGATTTGCATATCTGTTAACCGAAATCCCCGTAAGTCCTGCGTTTCCAAACTCTCCGAAATAAGACATTCTGCCAGCATCATTCATTGACATTTGTGACAAGTAAAGAAAACGATCCTCATCATCACCTATCTTATCGTTTCCTACCAATCCATAGGAATAACGCAGTTTTAGGTTATTTACTACTTTTTTAAACGGTTGAAAAAAATTTTCTTTAGAAATTACCCAAGCAAGACCAAACGATGGGAAGAATCCCCAGCGATGTTCTTTTGAAAAGCGTTCAGAACCGTTGTAACCAAAGTTAAACTCCGAAAAATATTTACCATCCCATCCATAGGTAAAACGCCCTGAAAGACCCGCGTTTCGCGAAGGAAGTGATAGTTGAAGGGATCCTGCGTTGGCGGCAACTCTTTCCCGAACAGTAAGCACCAGCAATCCAGTCACGTCGCTGCGTCCAAAATCTCGCACCCAATTCAATCGGCTCTCCGAATACATGGTGCTGACGACATTCTTTTGACCCTCACCATAGGTCAGGTAGTCGGTTCCATCCTCGTTCAATCGATTAATTTTGTATTCACCCGTATAAGCATCATAACCGGGATCCAATGCATACCAATAAGGTTTGAAACTTCTAAAAATCGTAAAATCAGCATAACGTGTCAAGTTAAATAGTGTCATAAAGTTTAAGCCTTTGGTGATAAAGTCAAGTTTTTGATTCACCTCTACCGCGGCAATCATCTGCGAACGGTCGTAGTCTTTATAACCTTTTACCATTTCAGCGTAAGGGTTGATATAGCCACCATCACCATAATTTCCGAATAAGATATGCTTAATTCCTATATGGTCGTCATCTATGGGATAATAGGGCGGGAACAATACCGGATCGGAGTGCAATATCTGTCTGTAAACAGCAGTACCTCCACTGAACGGACCGGTATAATCATCGAAGTTTCCTGTTAATCGAATAGATAATTTGGTGGTTTTACCGGTATTAATATCGATATTGGAACGAAGTGTATAGTTTTTATTATCAATGTTGTTGTTAAACGAATTGCGTTTATCAACGTTCAAAATTCCGGAATCATGCGTAAAAGCGCCTGAAACATAATAAGTGGCTACTTTTCCTCCCCCACGAATAGAAACATTGGCACGGTTGCTGTTGGCATAATCCTTAAACAACATAGAATACCAGTCATTGCTTGGGTAGATTAAACGATTTGCATTGGGTTTACCTGTCTGCTCAATTTTATCGTAACTATACATCAAGTCGCCCAGCGGATCTCTGGTAGTAATGGCTTCGTTGTAAGACTTCATGTAGGTAACCGGATCAGCCAACTCAATTTTTTGTGTGGGAGCAGAGATAGAGGACTCTAAACGAACAAACATTTTGGCTTTTCCTTCCTGTCCTCTTTTGGTTGTTACGTAAATAACACCGTTTGCTCCGCGAGCACCGTAAAGAGCCGTAGCAGTAGCATCCTTCATGATAGAGAAACTTTCAATATCGTCCGGCTGCAAACGCGCCAAGTCGGTACTGGTCAGCTCAATATTGTCAATCAGAATAAGCGGATTGGTATTTCCTCCGAAGGTAGTAATACCACGCACGAAGAAGTCCGCATTGTCTTGACCCGGCTCACCGGAACGTTGATAAGCAATCACTCCGGCAACATTTCCCGCCAGCGCTGTAGTCAAGTTACTGGAGGGAACTTTCAAGTCTGCAGGACTAACGGTAGTAATGGCCCCAATCACACTCTCTTTCTTCTGCTTACCAAAAGCTACAATTGTTACTTCATCCAGCTCACTAGTCATTGGCCACAATTCCACATTCATGTAGGTTTTGTCACCAACGGCTATCGTTTGGGAGTTCAGGCCCAAAAACGAAAAGGTAAGTTTGTCTGAAGTATTAACCTTTATTTCAAAGGTTCCGTCAATGTCGGTTGATACACCTCTGGGTGTACCTTCGACCACAACGCTCACACCGGGCAAAGGTTCGCCGGTCTCTTTTTCCAATACTAACCCCTTAACTGTAACCTGCTGCTGTGCAAACAGGTTTAGAGGAGCAATGAACAAGAGCAAAGTGAGCCACAAAGGAAAGTTGCTTTTTTTTCTCATCTTATTAAAAATTTGGAAGTTAAAATTCGTGTCATAATAAACTTAATATATTATCTTGTTTATTTCAAAAAATTGAATCCGGAAATCTCAGAGTCAATGGTATTGTGTATAAATGATCATTAGTATTTTAAGTTTTCAAAATTATTTTCTGCAAATATAAATCAATATTTATACAGAATAAACGATTGTTTATTAAATAAAGTTAAATATTAAAGATTGCTTGTCGTTTATTATAAGACTATTAAAAGCTCATCTTAAAGATCGTCCTCCTTTTTTTAGGATTTTAATAGGTTGTTATCAAATGTTGTTAGCATTTAATCATCAGATTAATAGAGTTTTATTTTGGATGAGGTTGTCGTGAATTAAACAAATAACTTCTCTTGTCGGTATTTCGACTTCAAATTTATTTTTAAGCTTTCGCAAGTTTTACCATTATAAATACTTTTTTAACTACCAATGTCTTACGAATATCTTAGCTCATGATTATTCTGGTTGGGTCGGTGTTCGTCATGTATGCTTCAATCCAGTTTGGATTTTATTCATTATTACTTAATGCTTTTTGTTCATCATGAATTTTTATAATATGGTTAAAATGTTGTTGTTTAGATATATGTGTGTTCTTGAGGAATATATACAAAAGTGTACGTTATTATCGAAAAAAATAAATTATTTACCTATATGGCCCCTTTGTTTGTGTTGATCTTATTGATTTATTTTGTTGTGATAACGATTGAGCATTTGTTGATCTTGTTTTTATATTGATTAAATTTGCCCATTTTGAACTAGTATTTCACCTCTTGGGATAGTTTTATATTATTTGTTTGGAGTAGGGGGTAATCTTTTTGTTGTACTCTGACGGACAAAGATGGTTTATCCCTGTCTCTATCCGGTAATTCTCTGTTGTAATTATATAGTTTCCGCTGTTATTTTTCCATAAACACAAAGGCTGGTTTTCACCCGGAGATAACTCCGATCATCCTCGTTATGAATCTATTTTTTTGGAATATCACCGTACCAAATTGTTTTTTTTATCAAATCAAGGTATTTCTTCTCTTTTTTCTTTCCCTTATTTGTGAAGAACCATTTTAGATACAACACAGGCCTATTGGCCTTGCTTATTGCCAATCCGGTACAGTGCACGTATTTTTCTTCGTACGGTTTGTCCATAGGGATATCATAAATAAAAACGGAGTCGGCATTAAAAAGGTTTCGCGCCTCTTTTCCTGCCAATACGGTAATATGCTTGTCAGGGTCAATCCAAGCACGATAATCGATATCCAACGCCGCTCTGATCTCTGAATAGATAATACTGCGGGGAATTCCCACTTTCCAATTGGGGGTTTTGAGGATGGTAGAGTCTTTTTTCATAAGTTCTTCTATCTCTTTTCTCTCGCGTGAAGAAAAGCATGGGGTATCTCCGACTCTATCTGTATGTACAGGGTAAAAGGGATATAAGATTATGCACTGCTTGTCTTTTGACCTCAATACGGGAGTGTACACGAAAGTTACATCCCTGTTTTGATGAATTCTCCACTGTCTGAGCTGTTTTTGGTCGATAAAGTTACGGGGCATCGTGCAGGTAATTCCTAACTTTTCATCCATAAATTTGGCGTATTCTGGTAATGTGCGGGTGTTTTGTTCCGCTACTCTTTCTTGCCATAATTTTATTTTTGAAGGGGAAGCGGAGCCACAACCTATAACAAGGAAAATAAGCCCCAACAGACAAAACAATACTACTTTTTTCATAATCTCAAATTCAGTATTTAACATTTAGTATCTTATATCTTCTTCTTATTCTCCAATTTTCTATAACTACATCTTTGCCAGTTTGTTCGTCCCAAATATATGCCAATTCCCCATCTGAAATAAGTAAGACCGCTGCATGCCCTGTGCCATCCCAATAATCAAGAACAGCCATTGTTCTGGTATTACCTGCATTTAAATAGTTATAATACATAGGAGGTCCAGCTTGGTATTCGTAATTAAAAAAATGACCAACTGCAAACCCCATCAATTCCAACGGTACTCCATATTCCGCGTAGCCTTCTATGCTGTCATTCAGGAAGGCATTAATTCCCGAATATGTGTAATACCCGCCCAAGTCATTTGATATCGCATGGATGGTGTGAGCTACGCAGTTAATGTTGTCACCAAACTCTACGGTATCCGATCTTAGATGAGGGGTGGTGGACTTTTTGCTTTTCGCATTAACAAGTCTATTTGAATTTTCAACAATCTGTTTTATATACGAAAAAAGATTCTCTGATATATTTATTTCTTGTCCATTTTTTTGAACAATTTCATAAAAACCGTTTTCAGACACTATCTGAATACGTTCCAATGCAAGAATAAAATTGTTTAGTTCTTCTTTGGATAGTTTATCTAAACTTTGCTTGGTAGCACTAAATGAAAGAAATTTTGACCCGTTATTCAGTGAGTCTTGTTGACAACTATTTGAAGAAAAGAATGCAAGTACAATTATTATGCTTGCTAAAAATCCTGCATACTTTAACTTATTTTTATTCATAATCGTAGAGATTTATTACATGTAGACACATTTTTTACGTACAATGAAGATAAAAACCAATGAAAGAGCAACTTGAGCAACACTGTTTATTTATGGGAGCATTTAATTTTTTAACGGTGGCTGGAGAATGGATTGCTCTATTTTTTACAAAAATGGAGATATTTTGATTGATAAAGTACTTTTTTTAGTTAAATAATGTTGTTTTGCAAAAAAGGCTGATTCTATAGTTGTTCATCCAGAATATTCTTTTTTGAGATACTTTTATAATTTGTTGCCATATGGAACAGGATAAGTCTGAAAAAATAATTGAATAGCAGTTTATTTATGGTTTGTCTAAATACATGGTCTATAAAATCAGGTAGCAACTTGTCTCTGTACGGTCCGGATGTTGTTTTGCATGGAATCTTATTGAGATTTTGGGTTGTGCTAACGATTGAGCATTACTGATTTTATTTGTATATTGATTAATATTACTTACTTTTGACCAGAATTTCTTTTTTTGATGGGTAGAACAGATAGATTATATAGTGAAAACGCCGGAAGACATGAGCAATCATAAAGTGAGTATTACTGACATAGCAAAAAAAGCCGGACTCT
>ENA-UOOK01005786-UOOK01005786.1-fermentation-metagenome-genome-assembly--contig:-NODE-5786-length-12233-cov-7.182378_pt1 | contig 12233 bp, 13 predicted proteins | sample MGYA00245777_ERZ724023 | MGnify/ENA primary metagenome ERZ724023 (study PRJEB28704, sample SAMN03018312) | fermentation metagenome | biome: anthropogenic terrestrial biome; feature: soil; material... | reverse complement strand
ACTCCATTGAGACGCCATTTGCCAGGGTTACGGTGGTGGCAAAGGTATGCCTGGCACAGTGTGTTGTCAGGTTCTTGTTGATGCCACACAGGTCTGCTATTTCCTTCAGATAGTAGGTGATTAAACCCAACAGGCTATTTATCAACGAATTGAAAAGAGTGTTTTTAGTAAGGTAACGATTTAGAAACGGTTCTTTTAACAGGATTCCGCTCTATTTTTCATAGGGGGATAATTCTTTTACAAAGCTAATAAAAAAATTCAAATTTATTTTTAGGATTACTGATTTTTGTCAGTATCAGTAACTCTATTCATTCTTAATCGTATGCATCGATTAATGACACTACTTTTAATACTGCTTATTTTGTAAATAATCAGATAATAATAACAAGTCCTTTTCTTATAGATTCGGATAGTATTAGAGAATTGCGAGTTGTTAAAGATACGCTTATTATATATAATAATAATAATAATAAAGTTTTTAAAATTGCATCTTTATTTCATATTCATCAGAACTTGATTTAATTCCACTAAAAAAGTAAAAAAAGATATTCAGAAGATTATAGCAATCTTTCACATATTTATATTATAAATAATGAATTTGTACAGAAGTCAGCTCCTGATTTTCTGATCGACAAGAATTATGTGTGGAAAACTGAATTATTACCCCTTATGCTTTCCACCAAGAATCAACTACATGATGAAATACTTGTAATTAGGATATATACAAAGAGTATCAAAGATGGGATGAAAATAGATTTCATATAAGATAAAGATTTATAAAATCCCACTTTGTTTCGGCACGAATATTTTCTTAGGTTTTTATGCTGCTTGAAGGTATATGTCTATCGGCCTAATGGGGAGCACCATTTCTTGAGTTTATTTTCTGATCTTTCCATTCTTTTACTGCTTTCCTAAGTATTTTATTCACCTTTTCGCCCCAGACATCCCAATTCAAACGTGTTTCAAATTCGTAACGGGATGAAACCCGTAACTTGATATAGCTTTCCCTATCACTAAAAACAGTTCTGATTTTTTCGGCATAATCAAATCCTGTTGCATCGGGAGGAAGTAGAAAACCATTTTTACCTTCGCGTATAGGCTGCCGAACTCCTCCAACATCTGTGGCGATAGACGGAACGCCATAAGCAGATGCTTCGCAAAAAACAATGCCATAAGCATCAAACTCAGTTGGCAAAACTAGAAAATGGGCCTCTGAAAGAATTTTACATAATTTGATTAAGTCTTCATTTTTTTCTTTATTAAGAAATGGAATAATCGTTAAATCTTTATCGGTAACCGGTATTTTTTCCGGTCTAGAACCAATAATTGTGAGAGAACATGGAAAACCTTCTGTTTTTAGTTTTTCATATGCTTGCAACACCTTGTCCCCCCCCTTCTTCTTCCAATTCTTTCCAATAAAAACCAAACGGCATACATCCATATCTATACGAATAGAGTAATTTGTAGGCGTTGGGATATTGGCTCCAAACTCCACTACTTCAATTTTATTCGAACTTAAATTATAAAATTCAACGGCACTGTTTTTTATCCACTCTGAACAATAAATAATTTTAAAAGAGGCATCAAGCAACTGTTTCTCAAGTCGTATTCCAGGATCAATATCTCTTAAGTCAGGTTTAATGTGTACTTTTACCTTTTCATAAATCAAATCGCTAAGATATATGTACGGTATATTGGCGTCTAAAGGTTGAAAAAATAAATCACCAAAAAAAATCAAATCACATTGGAGTATACTGATTCGTTCCAACAATAAACGACTAAGAGTTTTTACATACCGGTCATCGGATAAAACATGACTTTTAAGAAAACTTACATTACTAAATAAATTAAGTTGTTCTAACAATTCAGGACCTACAATTTCAATATGATGTTTTTTTTTTAATTGTTGGTACATATAATATAAAGTACCCGACCAATGATTAATATCTTTAGGATCATATCGTGTCAGAAAAACTATTCTCATTGTCCATCTTTAATTTGATAGCCAAACCGAATAATCCCCAAATTAGGATTTTTTTCCAAAACAGCAAAAATCCCGCAATCAGCCGTTACAGTTATTTCACAGGGAATATACATCTGGCCATTCGGAATATGCAAGGATTGACTTGTTTCATTCGATTTCACCAAAAAATATCCATCGTCTTCGCTTATAGTGAGTAAATTAGAATCTGAATAATTAGAATCTGAATAAATAAAAAGCCAAGGGAGAGAATTGCCTTCTTCTCCAAACACATAGCCCCTAATTTCTATTCCTAGATCAGAAACTGGGGTTTCTCCCTTTGTTCTTACTTTCCTTTTCGCATTACCAATTACATCATTAAATGCTCTCATTGCAAGCCATTCTTTAGATTTGGAACTGCGAGGTTGAATATTTGATTGGATCATATCAATTTCCATACAACCGTTCTTATCAAAGATCACATCATCATATCTAATATACGTTCCATTATTGTACAAAAGTATGACATCATGCTTTTCAAATTCAAACTTCGTAAACTTACGGTATTCATAGGGAGGGCGTTCTTCATCAAGCAAACAAGTAAATCCTGTTTGCTTATTAATGAACAATATGTTTCTAACTCCTGACTGTTTCTCTTCGTATGGAAATTTAAAAGTTATCCTTTTATCAGGATAAATAATATAGAACTCCTTGGGATGCCATTTGCTTTTGTCGCTATCAACAACTTCCCAGCCAGGCATGTATGCTCGATATCGATTAGGATCGGGTTTTGTCAATTTCCCTAAATCCCCCTCCTGACCAATTACTAACATTGTCAAGCAAATAAATTTTGCTGTAAGAACCACGCGGTAGATATAAGTAAAAAACAATTTTGTTATTCCAGTCATTAGTTTTCAGATTTAATTAAAATATTCTTTTGGCATAATCTGCTAAAGACATTGTAAAATGTGTATGGGTTTGAGGACAATACATATCAACTCCGCCGTTAGCATTATTACCTTTAAATATAACAAGGTGGTTAGTTTTTTCTGTAAAGCCATAGTTACTTAAAGCACCAGGTGGGAATCCTGCAATAAGATGTCTATTTATACCATTGTAATCATAGCTATTCATTTGAATATTGGTCATCCCTGCGCCAGTTTGAGCCAAATATGAAGTTGCTTGGGCTATTCTTTCCACCTCTGATCCACTAAATTGAGATGCGAAGTAATTAGTTGCATAAGATGCAGCCGCTTCTTCAGTAATACCCGTCCCGCTCAGATAAGAAATACATCTCCAAAAACAATCATTATCATACATGCCCCAGTAGTTATCCATTTCATTTTCTGGAATTACATTCATCGTTTTTGACAATTTTTCAAGGCTCATTCTTGTTAACTTTTTCATTAATTTAAAATTTAAATGATTCAATAAATTAAGTATTTAGATTACAAGTTTACTATGGTTTTTCCAAAGTCGAGATATTCATTCCGTCTATTATCTCAATAATTGTATCTAATTTGGACATCATGATATCCATAGTAGGTATATCTTGTTTCTTTTGGACCTTATCATAATAGATATCAGAATAATAAAGAAAAAAGTTTTTTCCCAACGCTAAAGAAATATCCAATAAAAGATCAACATTCATAGATGGTTTTTTCATTATTTTGGAAATATTCAAGTGCCATTTCTACTGCTTCTTCTTGTTCAAAACGCAAAGTATAATCTATCTTTCCTTTTTCGTTTAGTAACGCTGAAAATCTTTCAATACGGAATAAATCAAATAAGACTTTTGACTTGAGCGGCTCTCCATTAAAGTAGAACCATTCTTGCCCTAGTTCCAATTTTCTTTCTATACCTTTCTTTTCAAGAAATTTGTGGAATAATTTATCGACAAAGCTTTGTTTGCTATCCTTAAAAAAAGCAGGTGCACTCCATAATAATTCATAGTTTAATCTAAAAGCAGCCGTTTTTACCTGTTGCATTATTCTATCGTGCACATTTTCCTGCTCTGTGTATCCAATTTTTTGGGAGCCTTCATTTTGCTTTAGTTCAGGAAGAGTGTAGGAGTATATCTGAGGATATACAACTTTATAAGATCTTATGTTTTGTGTTATGTTGCTCATTATATCACTTTTAAAACTTATCTTTCTATGTTGTTCGAGGCTACTTTAACGTGTTATTTACGCAATAAATAAACAACTTTCGTAAATACAAATTTAAAACAATCGTATCACCTCCATCAATTGGAGTAATTTACGAATGCTCTTTTAAGATCCGTATGCAGTGTCTGAAACTTGTGTTTCACATCAGCATCAACGTTAATATGCAAAAATAAAAATTATCTTGATAAGATGAATGATTTATTTATAGAAAAAGGTTATTTATTATTATAATTGTATGATTGCGGTTAAGTTAAATCGTTTTATATACTGTTTAGCAATAATCCAGATAAATTATCTTCTATTGGAAGTGGAAGATCATTGTATGTTTATTATTGACAAACACCAATCTGTTTTATTGTTTCACTCTTTATTTTACTTGTTTAGACATTAGAGAAAGCGAGTTGTATAGTGTTAAAATTGTTGCTTTCATTAGAGCAAAGATAGCGATCATTTATTAAAATTTATATAAAAAGATATTTGTCATTCTTGTTTTTTTCGTATTATCAATCAAATCAATTGTCCGAAAAAGGGCGAATAGATAAACCCAACAAGTCGAGTATTCTATGCTCTGAATGTGCAAAGCTTGTATTAAATACCGTATTCCATGGATAACGATTTTCAGAACTATAGTTAGATGCTGACCTTAAATGAGCGCCTGTACCAACATCATCTATTCCCTTACTCGACTTAAGACCTGTAGCCGGGAAGATACGAAAAATATCATTTGTGTTATTATTGTTCCACCAAGTTTCAGTTTTAATGTCATCAACATCACCATCAAATTTTGGGCCTAAATAACGTACTGTTATTTTGAAATGTGAGTTAAAATTAACTTCTACAAATGAACCAATTCTTTCATATCGATAAGCACAAAGCATATTATTTTTTTCGTCTTTAAAACGAATTGCATATGTAATGCCATTACCCATATTACGATAGTCCGCTAAATAATTAGTTGTAATATCTTTAACAGTAATTAATTCAGAAATATTATCATATGAATGAGCGATAAAAAAATTGACGTAATAATCAGTATTATTATAGCCTGGAACAATACCTCTCCATTCTTCTAAAGTAGGCAAATGATACCCGACAAAAGCAGGGGCGGAGAAAATGTTCTTACCATCGGGATTAATTGTAGGATTAATTGTACCTGTAGATTCAAACCAATTAAAATATCCACTTGCATCATTCTTATGGCTTGTCGCAAAACCATCTCCAGTAGGGTTGACATTATACTCAGCAACATACTCAATTGCCATTTTAGGTCTGTCAGTTGATGGTGGCGTATCAGCTTTATTTACTGTCACACCGACTGTAGCTGTTTCTTTACTTTGAGTATCTGTAACGGCAACAGTTGTATTGCCTTCGGTAATACCTTTTATGGTTATTATACTGCCTGATATGGTTGCTGTTGCAATGTTTGCGTCACTACTAACAACTGTATAGCTCCCATTTCCAGAAGTTACTTCTATATTTTCAGTTGCGTTTACATTTAAAGAAAGTGAAGAAACAGAAAGCTTCAGCGGTAAATCAATGTTCTTTTGTGTTATAAAACTTATTTCATTTCCGTATGCCGTTCCATTAATATTGGTAGCATAAGCACGTACATAGTAGGTGGTGTTAGGAGTTAAATTTGTTATTTTACTTGTGAACTCTCCTGTGCCTGTACCGTCGGATGTTTTATTGTTATCAATAGTTGGATTTTTAGAAGTGCTCCAACAAATACCTCCTGCCGTTACAGTTGCGCCTCCGTCGTGGATGATTTTACCTCCGCTAATGGCAGTTGTTTGAGTTGTATCGGATATAGGTGATGTATATAATGCAGGGGTTAGGTTTGTTGGAGGGACAAAATATTTATCAAAGATTTCTTTTGCTTTTTTTGGCGTTAAGCCTCCATCTGTAGATGGTGCAAGATGCTCAGCGATGAGTACTTCACCATTTGGGAAAGTTGCGTAAATAAAAGGTTCAATAGAACCATTTTGATTATGTTTAAAATAACATTCCACTCCTTTTAAATTATTGTCGTAATAATAAAATAATCCAGTTCCGTCATCCATTTTTTTATATTTATATACAACTACGGCATGTTGTTTCTTTTTATCTTTATCTGATATCCCTAAAAAAATAGGCTGGTTTTGTAAGGCTAATTTTTTATAAATGTCATAAGCCAATGAAGTATTGTTTATAGATTTATACCTTAATCTCCAAACATCTAACGTATAAATAAAGTAACCATTTACTGTATTGGATGCTATATTTATACCATGATAAACATCATAATATTTTTTTGATATGTAATCAGCATCTCTAAATGAATAGCTATAAAGACTTTGTTTAATTTTATTTTTTTGATCAGAAAAATATCGTATAGCAAGTGCTGAAAATCCTGCACAGTTACCTATTCCTGATCCTGTTATTAAATTACCTTTTACTTCATGAAATGGATAAAATAAATCATTAGGAAACGGGAACCCGTCAATGTTAGGTCTAAACTCGGTATCTATTGAATCTTTAAATTCAGAGGGATCAGTATTCAATGTTCCTATAATATCTTTAAACGAGGTCCAAAGTGAAAAATGAATTGTTTTAAATATAATTCTTTTATTCACTACATCTATACTGTCAATATCAACTGAAATCCACTTTTGAAGTTCCTCCGAAAAATATGCCGCACCCAATTGCTTGGGGTTTGTAACAGTGGAGTTGTAGGGAATTTCAACTTTTGCGGGTATCAGTAAATTGTCAAATGATTCACATTCAATATTATACGCGTCACTTGCTGAAGAGTAAATATTATTTCCCAAAAAGTTTAAATTTGTATTATTGTGTGGACTTTTTGTAATTGTAAAATTCAGCGTTTTTTCAGTAGCCCCTTTTGGAATTTCAATTTTAACTCCTGAACCTTTATCGTTTATTGTACCTCCCTCGCTTGTAATTGCGTACTTATTGTTAATAACTTCTTCGGGAGGATCCGTAGGTAGTGGTGTATCTGGATTTTTTGAACAACCAAAGAGAAGGAATGTCCAGAGTAATAAAAAGAAAATTCTGTTTTTCATATTTAAGACTATTTGATTACTTTTTCAGAAGACGGATAAATTCTTTTCCAAAATTAATTGACTTACTTTATAAAAATGGCAGTTAAGCAACAAATGCTACATTAGTCTAATATTTATAAAATAGTTCTTATTCGAGAAATTAACTTTTGTTTAACCGTTCCAAGGAAGTGAACATAATATCAAGATTCATAAAATATTAATATCGCAACAAAAATAAATAAATTATAATGGCTAAACGAATATTTCAAGACTTTAACATATAGATTGTAATATACCCTTATTGACAAACCCCAACCTGTTTTTTAGGCAGATTGAGGCTGTCAACAACAAATAAAAGACATATTTACAAATGTCCCTTCACTTATCTTCTTTTCCAAATATCCATCCGATAAGAAAAAGACAGATCACTAATGAAATAAACTCAAATAATAAATCGACTAAAGGTTGCATTTTCTTTTGAACTAATTGATAAACCAAGAATATTCTTCATCACCATAAAGCGCTTTATTGATGCCATCAGCTAATTGAGCTACATTTAGACTCCTGTCAAGAAAATTATCAATATAACTGCTTCTGTTAGCACTCGTGAGCAAATTATACACTCGCCACATACTTATTTCCTTACTGTCTGTAATCGCTTTAAAATTATCGTCAGTATAATATGACTTTGCCACAATGTTTATCTGGGAGTCTGTAATAAGTATTTCAGGGATAAGCTTCTTCTTTTCTACGGGTAAGTATTGATATAACCGTGATTTTCCCAATAGTTGTGCAAACTGGTGCTCAGTTAGGTAGCTATCCTTGTAGGCGCTCATGCCGTGCAAGTGCTTTGCCATATTGTACTGTTCAAACAGTTTGATTATGTTTTTGCCAAGTTCCTGAATACTCATTACTCTCACATCCGATAAATAACCGTCTGTGCTGACACACATATTGGTACAAAGCAGGTTCTTGAATCCGATGAATATTTTAAACTTTTCCACTCCTTTCTTACTATACAGGTTTTCATGATTGTATGCCCTAACTCCCCCAATAGTCAGATTTAATGGGCTTCCATCGATATCCTCACTTATAGACGGTATTTCAAAGCAGAATGCCATCCTTTCGTAATACATGGTCTTATCGCTATCCAAAAGCATATTTACAGGCTTGTGGATGGCTTCGGGCACCCTGCCCTTGATGATGTGTGACACCCTTATTTCAGGGGTATCGATGGTTTCCCCCCGGAAGAAAGTATTGGCAGCCTCCCAGACCGTCTCGATGAATGCCTGATGGGAGATGGTGATTTCATTATCCTTACTGAAAACGGGTACTACGCATTCATTTCTTAAATGGTATATATCCACATCTTTGGTGTTGGCTTCAATAAAAGGATTTCTGCTTCTTGGCTTGGTTACAAACATTGGCGGTTCAATGTTCACTTGGTTTTCAACCTTGTTGTACGGCTGATTAAATGGCAAAAGCAACCTTGTTCTAACTGGGCTTAATTGCATTAAAGTTTCCATTGTTTGATATGTTTTGATTGTGATTTAATAATGAATTGTTTACTGCTTGATTTGTCGAAGTAAGCGAGCTTTTCTTGTTGATAAAATCTGCCGATAGGAAAGGATACCATTCAGGATATTTATGATAAATACTGTTTAACTCCTCGACAGTCCTTGAATTTTGGATTTGTTCCTTTATCTTCTCGATACTTATACCGTCGTTGCACCATTCCAGAATTTTATTTCCTGTAGATGCATCAATTTGAAACTCCGGCTTACCCATGAATAGCCCTGTCCTGTCTTTGCTGGCAATGACATTATGTTTCATGTCAATGTCAAATACAATAGTGAACTCATAGTCTATTCCATCACGCATAACCGCTTTTAATCCTACCTTTTCTGGAACTAATTTGCCGTTCTTTTCATTTAGAACATAGTCTTGTTTTGTCCTTAAAGTAGATATTATATGACAGTTGCTTTGTAATATTTTTTGAATAAAAGCATTTTGTCTGGGTGTTATTTTTCCCCAATTGGTGAATGAATTACCCTGCATGTTGGAGTGACAGTCGAGTAAGAAATCCCAGCAATGAGAGATAGAATCAATAATGATTACTTCCATACCTGCTTTTTCACAAATTTCAATTGCTTCGATATAGTTTTCAGGGCTGTAATTGTTTTGGAGTGATAATACATTGTAGTTACCTAAATGTGCGTATAAGTCGGCACTGTTGTTCTCTGAATCAATGACCACAATTTTACTCCAATCTTTAATTAACCCAAAGGCAAGAAGTAAGCTGCTGTAAGTTTTTCCACTTCCTGCACATCCTTGAATAGCCATTTTAATCTTGGCTTGCTTTTTTGATGATTGTCTAAGTTGCATTATTCTACTGTTTTAATGATTTTAAATAATAAAAAAAAGGCAGAGAACTAAATCCCTGCCTTGCTGATACTATCTACTTTGCTATAATGTAGCTAAAGTGACTGCTCCATTCTCTCCTTTCTGATGTAACAGATAAAACATATTTCCTGTGTCAGCTGAGCACACTTCTGAAATCACTGGAATTGTTAAGCTACCTGTTTCAATTTTTTTGCTGACTGCACCTGTTTCAAACCCATATACAAAGAAGTGTTTTCCGGTGCTTTCATTTCTTTTGACATCAATTTGATTTACTCCAAACTTGCTCTTGAAGTCATTGATTGACATCGTGTTGATAAATCTTAAATTCTTTTCCATAATTTGTTGTTGTTAGATGTTATACAGGGGGAATATCCCCACAGCATAAGAAGGGTGGGGTAAGGTTAAGTCTATGGTACGCTTATGAAAAAAATCAATTTTTTTTTAAAAGTAGAAAACAGTAAATTTAACTATATAATTATAATACAAACAAGTGTGATTAAAAAATAAAAACTCAATATCTGCTTTGTAGTTATTCACTCATATTCATACATATCTTGTCGAATATTATTTTTGGAAATTCTATAAGAAACCAAATTTGTTTTTTCGACAAAAAAAGCCAGAGAAATAATCCCTGGCATTAATTTATTTATTGAAGTCGATTATCAAAAACCCATCTACTCTTTTCTCTTTATCGGCTGTGAGAATTTTTGCTCTTTTAACATTAATATATTCAGATAATGATTGTGCTAAAAACGTTTTATTTATATTCAGTTCTTTACATATCTAAGCCATTTTCATCTTAATGTCAGGATAAGTATATCTGCAATTAATCTAAAAATGAACTTTAAGCTAATCCTTAAATCTCTTTTGAGTTGAAGGTAATAAAAAACCAACTTCTTCTCTTATTCTATCTTCGTTAAACTTCATTTTCAATACTTCATTATTTCCTAAAAGCTAATATGCTAAAGAAATCAGTTCTTTTTGGCTAATATTATCCTTAGATATATTATCCATCTCAATTAGCGTTTTGTTGATGTCATTAGAATATTTGTTATAAAGTTGTTCAAATTTTGAACCTTTTGATTTATAAGAGATGGCTTTTTTCAATTTAGTAACCATCTCCTTTGATTTATCCATATTAAAACCCGCATTTTCATAAGCTTGGTTAATAGAAATTCCATTCTTGTATACGGAATCTATAACTTCGAATTTGTATTTCAAATGTGCAATTTTCAGCTCATCCAAATATACAGAATCATTTTTTTCGTCATAATATGCCAACTCATCTTCTTTGCTGGTTTTATTTATTTTTTCAACAATTACTGATCTGTAATCAGGTTCGAGTTGATTATAGGCTCCAATTGTTTTATGTGCACTCTCTATTTTTTTATTTAAATCATTTTCAAATTTCTCTTTTGTTAGACACATTTTCCCAGTATTATAAATATGGACAATCAAGTTTTTAAAGGGATTGTCCTGATTTCTAATCCTACCTGTAATCTATGGTATATCCGATGAAATATCAAGCATGGAAGATTTAGTATATCCATCGCTTACTATTATTGCAAGACCTGAATCGGAATAAAAGTCAGCACCATAAAATACTGATTTTGTACAAAAAGTAAAAGGCTTATTTGGATCTGATACGTTATTGATTTTATATTTACCAAGTGTTTTTTTATTCTCAGATGTATTCGCACAGACAATTTTCGCTTCTTTTTGCGATAAATTTGCCCCTTTTATTATTCTCATAATCCTGTTTACTGAATTTACAAAAAAATAATATTCCAGAACTTTCTTTCCATTGAATTCAAGATATAAACCATTTTTGTGATTAATTATCTATCTTATTACTAAGCTTATAGGACTATCAGTCTCAATTGGAATAGGCATAATTTTAACATTATCTTTCCAAACAATTTTATACTCTTTGAGTGCTTTTAACTCATCTGGTCTATAGGCAAATGCTATTGGAGTTGCTGAAACGAAAGTCACATTTCTTACTCCTTTAAGTTCATTTAATAAATTCTTAACTGCTTTATCTCTATAAATAGCAGCATCTAACAGTTCTTGATATTCATCAACAATGATTTTATAATTTTGTATTGATGGATCACCAATAGCATTTTTTACTTTTGGGTAAGAGTCATAGGTTACCATTATTTTAACAGGTTGAATACCTTTACAATCAGCTATGTATTTTTGAATGTCTTTCACTCTTACATTCTAATCTACACCTAATAATCTATATCCACACCTTGAATTGGGGTACTGACTAACTTTGTTATTAATAAGCTATCTGGATGGGCAACATATTATTGAATCTTCATCATTTTCGATAACCACTGATGTAGCTCCACAACCTGTTTTTTCTTTATTAAGGATACCACAGGGTAAATTTTTCATAAATTGATTAAGGTAACTACACCCCTCTGGTGCAATAATCAAATTAACTCTCTCTCTTGGTTCTTCTTTGTTCTAAACTAATTCCATTTTTTATTGCTGTTAAATTATGTCGAAAATTTCATTGGGTTTTTCTATAGAAAACACGAAATAAAAATTCGATACTTTTTAAATTTTACACTTATCTTAAGTGTATTAAAATAAAGTACAAAGATACGTAAAATTTCTGACATATGCAAGTAAAATAGTATTTAATTTACA
>ENA-UOOK01005783-UOOK01005783.1-fermentation-metagenome-genome-assembly--contig:-NODE-5783-length-12241-cov-15.442393_pt1 | contig 12241 bp, 11 predicted proteins | sample MGYA00245777_ERZ724023 | MGnify/ENA primary metagenome ERZ724023 (study PRJEB28704, sample SAMN03018312) | fermentation metagenome | biome: anthropogenic terrestrial biome; feature: soil... | reverse complement strand
GATGGCATTATGATCAGAACATTCAAACAATCGGATGTGGAGCAGTTGGCCGAATATGGCACCATACCGGTAATCAACGGATTAACCGATCTTCTGCACCCTTGTCAGATCCTTACAGACTTGTTCACTGTTATGGAGCACAAGGGGGATCTAAGAAATTTAAAATTGGCTTATGTAGGAGACGGAAATAATATCGCCAATTCGTTGCTGTACGGTTGCTCAAAAATAGGGATGTCTTTATCTATTGCTACACCTAAAGGATATGAATGTGATGAAACAGTGATTAAAAATTCCCTTGAGAATGCAAAAAAATCCGGAGCGATGATTGAACTTTTGAACGATCCCGTAAAAGCAGTTGAGAAGGCGGATGTAGTCTATACTGATACTTGGGTGAGTATGGGGCAGGAAGATGAAAAGGCAAAACGGATAGAATTTTTTAAGGATTATCAAGTGAATGAGGAATTATGGGTTCATGCGCAGAAAGATGCCATGTTTTTGCATTGTCTGCCTGCTTATCGGGGATATGAAGTGACCCGGGAGATTATTGACGGACCGATGTCCTATGTGTTTGATCAGGCTGAAAATCGTCTGCATGTTCAAAAAGCCATTATGGTCATGCTGATGAAAGACGCAAATTAAAGAGGTTGATGCAATTGGAAATCAATCAAATAACCATACGAAAAGCGATCCTTGAAGATGTACCGACAATTTTCTATGTGATTCAAGAATCATTTAAAAAGTATTGTGAAAATTCCGGTTTGGAAGAACCACCGGATGCTTTACGGGAAACGGTTGATGACATCAGGAAGGATATTTTAACAAAACAAGTGCTGGTAGCGGTTTTAGACGGAAAGATTGTCGGAACGTTGCGCTATCAGATCCTTGCTGATCTAACGGTGTATTTAACTCGGTTTGGTGTGTTGCCCTCTTTTCATCGTGCCGGAATAGGACAGTCTTTGATGAATGAAGTTGATGATCAGCTGATCAAAGCCGGTGTAAATAGGATATTCTTATACACTGCAGCTAAAAACAAGGACTTGGTTCGCTTTTATTACGGACGTGGATTCTATGTAGAATCTACCAATACCGACAGGGGATATTTAAGAGCATTGATGGTGAAAGAGTTGAAAGCAAAACAAAATCTAACGCCCAATGCACAAATTTTATGATAGAATACCTTTATGACAAAAACCAATGACTTAACAAGAATCATTCAGATGAATTATAGGGATCGGACGCTGACTTTTGAAACACAGCAAGATCTTTTTTCGCCCAGGTATGTTGACAAAGGCACTATTGCTATGCTGGAAACAGTCTCTTTTATGATGGATGACATTGTCCTGGATTTAGGTTGCGGATATGGTGTGGTGGGTATTGTGGCAGCACAAGCTGTGAAACCTGAAAATGTTTTTTTGGTGGATGTGAACCCCACAGCAATCGAGTATTCAACTTTAAATGCCCAAAGGAATTATGTCACAGATATTCATATACTACAATCGGATGTTTATGAAGCGCTTGGGGATATCCGTTTTACCAAGATCTTATGCAATCCTCCTTACCATACGGATTTTTCGATTGCAAAAAAAATCATTGAGGGTGGATACCGCAAATTGCTCCCGGAAGGGGAGTTGATTCTTGTCACCAAGAGGAAAGAATGGTATAAGAGAAAGTGTATATCGGTTTTCGGGGGAGTGAAGATTACTGAAAAGGACGGATACTACGTATTTCGTTCTGTAAAGAATCAAAGATAAGTCCTACGGGAGGCATTTTACATGCAATATTATACGGAACCGATAAAACAGATTGCTGTTATGGCATTTTGAAGGCATAAAGTGGAAAAAATAATTTTTTATTATTAGATATTCTTGCGATTTTACTATTCATGATACCACCTCAAAATCTAGTGAACTGGTATCAGAATTAAATACTAAATTAAAATTACCTAATTGAACATTATTTGTAGTAATATTAGGTTTTCCTGTTATCCCACCCCAAGAAACCCCATCCGCTAATATAGCTTTATCTACATATCCATCACCATTTTTGCTATTTGTAGCAAAAACACTTTTCATCATATCGCCGTATCCGGCATCGCCAATCTCATCCTTTGTCGCAAACATAGTATCAGCTTCCGTCTCTGTATAGTATCTATCGTCATGTGTATGCGCATTCGGATTAGCAGTAACCGTTATGTCTGCCGTCCCGTCAAAATTAACTCCATTAATTTTTCTAACTGTCTGTAATTTTGTGGCTGTAGCAGAGTTACCAGAACACGAAGCAGATGTACCGCCATTTGCAGGTAAGGAGATAGGCAATCCCGTAATCATACTTGCAGGATGTGAACTAGGGTGAGTGTAATTATTTGCGTTATCTTCAATACCAGCTAATTTAGTTTTTTCGTCAGTTGTGTAATCTTCAGTTGACAATCCTTTTCCACTAACTTTATCAACCTTATTAGATACTGCGTTCCACGTTGATTTTTCTATATCTGAAACAAATCTATGCGTACTATCTTGTGTTATCATACTTGCTGGATGACTGGCCGGATGAGTATAATTATTGGCATTTGATTCAACAGTATCTATTTTTACTTTATCTGTACTACTCATAAATCCATCAACATCCGAAGTAGCAACTCCATGAGCCGTTCCTGTGCTTCCTACATGCGATTTAGGAGCTGCATCCGTGATCCCGAATCCAGATAATGTCGTAGGGTTTTCGCCGGCTGTAACATGTCCCTGTGCGTTTACAGTAACCTTTTTATAAGTCCCAGCAGTTACACCACTCGTTGGATGTGTGTACACTGTATCAGTAAATTTAGCGTTTGCAGGTACGTTAGTTAGTACTTGTGAATCATCTACTTTACCATCTAAAGCAGTCTGTACAGCGTCACTGATGGGTTTATCAAGGTCAGCGGTATTATCAACATTACCTAATCCTAATTGTGATTTTGTAACAGTGTGAGGATTAGATTTATTATTGATATGAGATGTAAGAGTAGATAAATTATCGGATATTTGTTTCTGAAGTTTGCCTAAAGCGGTTAAAACTGTATCTGTGGTAGTTATAACTGCGTTTGTAACAGTAGAAAGACCAGAAAGAACCGTTGTTTTAACTGCGTTAGCAAAATCAGATATAGTTGAAGCTGGTTGCGTGCCTGTGTGGTTAGCTCTGTCTTTCAAATTTATATCTGTATCATTTTTTGTTGCGTTATCCTGAATACCTGCCAGTTTGGTTTTTTCAGTAGAAGTATAATCTTCTGTACTTAATCCCTTACCTGTGACTTTATCAACCTTGCCAGCCAATTGATTAGTAATTGTTGCGGCAAAATCAGGATCATTGTTCAAAGCGTCTGCAATTTCTGACAATGTATCTAATGCTTCAGGAGCGGCGTTTATAACGTCCTCTATCTTTTGCAATACTTCATCTTTTGTATAAACCTGTTCTTTAACATATCTTTTGTTTAACTCCGTATCAACATATGTTTTTTCAGCTTTATTATTCTCAATAACACTTGTTCTTGCTTCGACCTCTGATACTCTACTGTCGTTTGACGTTTTATAATTGCTTACATCTGTCTGCGTTCCTGTCAAACTGTCCTGTAAATCATTAATATCATCAGCTTCTACAATATCCCCTACTGTTTCGTATGTGATATATACAGGCGAAATATCAGAAAATACTTTAATATACCTTCTCCAAGGCATTTCTTCAGGTATACTTATAATTACATTTGTAATTTCTTCACCGGTTAACTTTGAACCTGTAAAAACTCGTATAGTTTTGTTATCAATGTTATCATGCTCTAAATATCCCTCATACTTGCCGTCTGTAATAGTCTGAATTTCTTCGATTACATACACGCTGCCATTCTGTTTTTTATTAAGTTTTTCTGTAAATCCCAATTTCTACACCTCCAATCCTACAGTACCTATGACTGGTATTTCTTCAGCTTCAAGCGGTACATTGATGGTTGAATCATTTAGCTTTAGATCGCTGTAATCTATCACCCCCGAAGTTGACAGTAAAATATTGCCTATTTTCGCATAGCTTACATATGTTTCTTGAAAGACTATATCCTGCCTATACTTTTCAATTGATTGCTCAAAATTTTGCTGAACATCTGATAAAATGTACCCTTCGCTTAATACTACTTTTGCCGATATATTGATTGCTTTTTCTGTCGGACTTGTTACTGTGACAGCTACACAAATCGGTCTTTTGATTTCGATATAATCTACAACATTATTAATTATGTCCTGACTGGATATCTGCTTATTATTGTCAACTACAATGACTTTAACTGTTCCCGCTCCGTCCCACAATGGGAACACTTTCGTATCACCTACACCATCAACTTCTAAGGCCCACAATTTATATTGATTTGCATTTCCACTTGTTGCTGGCATACGTACCTGTAATAAATATCTATTCAGTAAATCATTATCAGACTCTATATTTGTACCGCCAAGGGTTTCTACATTATTTGTAACTGCCGTAACTCCAATTATCTGTACAGGTAGTTCAACGATTGTATTAGCTGGCAAATTATATTGACTGCCTATACTTACGGCCTCTATATCTGCTATTGCTGATCCATCCGTCAAAGTTACATCTGCCAAAGTCTTAAACTGTAAACCTCCGGCAGTCTGTACAAGAGTATTTACAGGAACAACAATATTGTCTGCCCCTGTAAACGTAACCTGTCCTATCGCTTTAACTCCGCCTTTACGATACACACCAACTTCAGCACATCGTTTTTCTAATTCATTGCTGTAACCATTCTCTGCTGCTGTTGTGGCGAATACTCTTTTCAACACTTCGTCAAGCTGTAATTTTGATTCCGCTAATTCATGACTGATACCCGATGCACCATCATATAAAAAAGTACCTTCAATTTTCGGTAAATCGTTAGGCACTCTATCAAGTATTCGTTCTAAAATCGCTGTATTGCTCTCATTATACACTGATTCCCACCTCCCCATAGACTGTATTTGCTATAAAATCTATGGCTAACTTTTTACCAGTAATATTCTCCTTCTCTGCTGCGCCAAAATTGGCTTCATCAAATTGGCGATTATAACTTAAATCGACAAAAGAATCGGTTAGTGTTTTACCTAACTTTCCTGCTTCTCTAGAAAGTCGCCAGGCAATATATAAAATTACTATAGCAAAAAAGAAATTAAACTCTAAAAATCTACTTATTTTTAAATGATGTAAAAATCGCTCCCAAGGAAGAGCAAAAAAGGTATATGCCTTAGCCAAAATGACAATGGCGAAAGCCTCTGGTAGTATAGAACGTGTTCTATCGGGTGCTGGAGGTTGTGAAGTAGAAAAATAACCCATAAAAGATATAATGGCTGCAGAAAAACCTAAATAGTAATGGAGGTTAAGATCGGGCCAGGCAAAGGTTAAGAGTTCAGCCATATTAGCAGCAAAGGCAAACGATACTGTTGCTAAAAGAGGTGGTAAGAGCCAAAACAGCATTTTTTGCTCATGCTTCTCTCTTTCGTTCAAGTGCACTGATCTCATCCTCCTCTCTAACTTGATGAATTAATAGAGATGAGGTAGAAGCTTTACCGAGATATTCACGATACCGTGTACCTTCAACAGTAATAATCGTTACGCGATAACCGCTCATCACCAAAGATTGACTAAAAGTCATTAAATCATCAGTATCCCTAGGCACAATAAATATTACAGTCGAACCCCACGGTAACCTAGATTTGACTCGACTAGCAAGATCTAAAAATGGTCCTGCTTTAGGAGTTGCTTCAATGCGAGCCAATGCCTCTAAAATCTGCTTACCCTGTCCTTTCCGTGGTGCCAGATTCTCTAAGTTAGAATTATCTAGCGTTTTAAAATCAGAATACGCGGAAGCTTCCGCTACAGCTACACCATTGGTAGCCAAGCCCACTGCTTGCCTTCTAGCATCCAAGTGTACTGCTAACGAAGCCGCTACTGTTATGGCCAATTCCTTTGTAGCTTCAAACCTACCAGGGTTATAGGCATTAGTATCTAGATCGAGAAGTACCATGGTATCTAAAGACATTGTAGCTTCGTATTCCTTAACTAGTAACCTTTCTTGTCTAGCTGTAGCTCGCCAAGAGATTCTTTTGGGTGGATCCCCTGGTTGATAATCCCTAAGTCCAGCTATTTTCATAGGATCTTCATAGATTTTTTGCGGATGTCTTAGATTACCCAAAGGTTGCAATGATGTTAATCCTAACTCCTCAATTGGCTTTACGCGTGGATAAACAGTTATAAAGTCAAAAAGCTGTACCTCTAATTTGGTTTTATAAAGGCCAAAAATATCGCCTAGTTCCATTTGGCAAGGACCAACTAAATAAGCTCCTCGGCGGCTACCACGAAGTGTATATTCTAATATGCGAGTCTCTCCAGGCTTAAGAGAGATAACCCAATTTATTTTAGACTGCCCTTTAGATCCTAGTTGTCTCGGACAAGCTTCTTTGATTTTCAGCCAAACCAAAGGAAAACGACTATTATTCTCTACTTTAATTTTAACTGTCATCTTTTCGCCAAAAAACATAGCATCGGAACCTGTATCTCTATAAATACGTAATGAGGACTGGGTTTTCCGTAGTAAATAAGGAGGTACCAACCAAATTAACAGTAGAAGATAAAAAATAAAATAAATAAATGGCCCTCGGAACAAAAAGGCAGCTATTCCAGCTAGCCAAAGAAGCATTTTCCAATCAGCCACCTTAGGTATGCGCAGCTTCCTATATAAGTTATGGCTTAGGCAAGCTGCTACTCCTTTCTGTTAGTTTGCCAAGCTAGATTGGTCTTCCTTAGTCAATTGCTTCTAACTCAACAGGCACACTTTCTAAAATGTCCTGTAACACTCTCTCTGTAGTTCTTCCTCTAAGGCTACTTTCTGGTTTCAAAATTATTCTATGCCTAAGGGTTAAAGGCGCTAGATACTTAACATCGTCAGGGATTACATATTCTCTACCCTGCAAAGCAGCATAAGCTTGCGCTGTCTTATAAAGAGCCAAAGAACCACGGGGAGATGCACCAAGAGCTACATCGTTATGAGTTCTTGTCGCTTGCACTAAACGAACAATATATTCTCTAACAGACTCTTCGACAAATACCCTTTTCACGAGTTCCTGCATCTCAATAAGCTCTTCTGCTTGCACAACACTTTGTAGACTTTCTACAGGGTGAGTATACTGAAGACGAACTAATATTTCGTTTTCTTCTGCTTCTTTCGGATAACCTATACTAATACGCATGAGGAACCGGTCTAGTTGAGCTTCTGGTAAAGGAAACGTACCTTCGTATTCAACTGGATTTTGCGTAGCCATAACTAAGAATGGTTTGGCTAATTTTCTGGTTTTACCATCAGTAGTAACCTGTTTCTCTTCCATACACTCCAAAAGAGCTGATTGGGTTCTTGGTGTTGCTCTATTAATTTCATCCGCCAAAACTATTTGAGCAAAAATAGGACCAGGTTTAAATTCAAACTCTCCTAACTTTTGGTTGAAAATAGAGACACCAGTAACATCAGAAGGTAGAAGATCGGGGGTAAATTGGATTCGATTAAATTCCAGACCTAAAGAAACCGATAGAGCTCTCGCCATCATTGTTTTGCCAACACCTGGTACGTCTTCAGCTAGGACATGACCAGCACAAAGTAACGCCACCATGACTTGATCAATAACAGCTGCTTTACCAATAATAACTTTCTCTACGTTCTCTCTCACTTGCTGGCAAAAACTCTGAATTTTACGTACTTCAGCCTGTGTTATCTTTTCCATTTTTCTCCCTCCCAAAGACGGACTGATTAAGACATGCGTCGGTAAAAACGAACTAATGGGTATTTATCTATCCAACGTAGGATATCAGGACCAGTAGCTCGCACTACAACGCCAAATACCTTGACACCATTTTTTTGGATATATTTAAGTCTTAATGGTAAAAAGGAGTCAACGCCCGTCAAATATTGTTGGTAATCTGTTAACATCTTCGTCCTATTGCGGATTTCATCCTGCACAGAAACTTCAAATTCTTTAATGTTATTTTGCAAATAGTGTACAGGTAAACCCCAAAGATCATTAAACGATTGCCAATTGGGTTCCTTTTGATAATCTCTTGTGGCAATTCCTAGCCATAAAAGTTCAACATCACTGTCTTCGAACAATAACTTAAGTTCTGCTAAGGATACAAACCTATTAAAACTTAATGAAAACTGCATAGGATCGTCTAATTCCATTAGTATGTCCCTGGGCATCATTTTAGGTTCAGGCGTTTTAACATCAGGGTAATATAGCTCAGCTGATGCATCAATTGAAGGGTAGAGTCGGTCTAAAATAATAGATTCATTTACCCAATTAGCTCGATATATATAAGTATATCTATCTTTTTCATATGGCGAAGAAAACTGCTCTAACATAAACTTTAATGCATTGTTCCCATCTCGATTTAATCCGGCTCTGAAAAAACCTGGGTGCAGCATTTCCTCTGCCGTAGCCGCTGTCGTTAATATTTCATAATGAACCATATTCGGTCTTGAAACCATGGTAACAATTATTGTGACACTAACTACAAGCACCAAGAAAACCCACACCGCTGGTTTAAGTAAATATCTTAACATGGACTTAAACCATATTCTCCTGCCTGAAACGGCATCGAAATTGTTCTCTTTAACAACCTCTCTAAATAGCTGCTCGCCTTCTACAGAATCAGCTAGAGATTGGCGACAGCTGGGACATTCTTTTAAATGATCATCGACAAATCTTTTCGTGCCCACACGTAGATCATCATCTAAATATAATGGTAGAAGATCTTGTACAACATCACATATATCTTTCATTTGATGTCCTCCTTTCCTGATACTTCCGCAGTATATAACTCCCTAAACCTCGCTCTTGCTCTAAACAAAGTTACTTTAACTGTAGTAATAGATTTACCAGTTGTGACTGCAATGTCTTCATATGAAAGTCCTAAATGGTCCCTTAATAACAATAACGCTCTATAGTTTTCTGGGAGTTTACGCAGAATCATTTGCACTTTTTTCTGTGTTTCCAATGAATCAAGGTATTTTTCTGGCATCTCGGCACCACTCGAAACTGGTAATGTCTCTAGTGGCTCATCACCTACTAAGCGTCTTCTTTGCCTATATTCGTCAATAAAGAGATTATGAGCAATGCGAAAAAGCCATGGTCCAATGGTTTCTCCCTTAAAAGATCGCAGATTCACAAGAGCCCTGTAAAAGGTCTCTTGGGTTAGCTCCTCCGCCAGTAAGGGATCGCCTGACATACGGAGCAAATAGTCATTAATCCTGCTAACATAGCGATCGTAGAGATCTTTAAAGTCATCAGGATGCTTCTCTATGAATTTATCTTTTTGCTCCATGTCTTTCCCCTCACTTTCCTCCTCCTATAATACTGCTTCTTTTAAGAGAGCGACCTCCTCTGCTGTTAATGGTCTATAGTCACCTCTTGGTAGACTAGGATCAAGCTTTAATGGCCCAAATTCAATCCTTTCCAAGTAAACTATGGTATAACCTATAGCTGCACACATTCTTTTTACTTGATGAAACTTACCTTCGTCGATTACTAATTGGCCTTTGTTTTTATCAATTATTTTAACATTTAGTGCTGTAGCATAAAAATCACCGAGATCGACTCCTTGACATAACTGGTCTAGGCTATCTTTTGCCATCTCTTCTAAAGTTTCAAAGTAGTAAACTTTAGGCACTTGATACTTAGGCGAGGTTAGCATATGGCCTAAATTGCCATCGTTAGTAAGGATAAGAAGACCTTCTGTGTCCTTATCCAGTCTTCCTACAGGAAAAAGATCCTTGCGCCAATCCCGGGGATTAATCAACTCTAGAACTGTCTTATGAAAATTATCGTCGGTAGCAGTAATATAGCCTTGCGGTTTATTGAGCATGTAATAAACAAAGCGATTGTAAGTTAAGATATCTCCGTCAATTTCAATAACATTCTTTTCTGGGTCGACTTTAAAACCCGGGTCGCAAACAACTTCTTCGTCTACTTTGACCAGGCCTTTCCTAATTATTTCCCTCACATCTTTGCGAGATCCTCTACCTACATGGGAGAGGATTTTATCCAACCTTTCCAACCTATATCAGCCTCCAGGCTTTAGGATAATGGTTTTTCAACACACCATTACTAACTTTGCCCCATCCAAGGGGAAAGCGATCCATGAAAACACCCACCCAGCCACTCTTTCCTTCTACAGGGAAAGTTTGTCCTCTGAGATAAATTGAAATCTCTCTATCACCACGTTCGAAGCTAATTGTATTTTGTATTTGTTCTTTAGTTAAAGCCATGATGAGGGCTTGGGAAGGCTCAAAACGTTTGGTTTTAAATTCGCCAAGAAACAAACCTGGTCGGGAAACCTTAAGCCCATCAAGTGATGGTAACTCTCTAGGCACTAAAAAGCAATGATCGCCATAGGCAGTGTAAGTGTAATTATCAGTTGGTAGTTTAATATTTTCTTGCCAAAACTCTTTTAGTATTTCTGGAAAAGATGCCGAACCAGAACCAATATTTTCTTTTGGCTCACTACTACCTTTTCTATGGAGTTTTGCCACAAAATGACCTTCCCCTTCTAACCTGTGAGGCCATAACCTTAGAGAGTAAGGTACTTCGCCGTTTACTAGGTTAGCAAAAGGTTCTAAAATTACGCCTTCATAGTCTTGGTTATTATTTAAAAACTCCTTAATTACTTCTTCGTTTTCCTGACGATTAAAGGTACAAGTTGAGTAGACGAGGTAACCTCCCGGTTTTAAAAGACGGCTAGCTTCTTCTAAAATACCAATCTGTCTTCTGTGGCAAAAAATAGGCGGATATTCCTCCCAACCTAAGACAGCTCGACCATCCTTACGAAACATGCCCTCACCAGAGCAGGGAGCATCAACTAGAATCTTATCAAAAAAGTCAGCAAAATTTTTAGCTAGCCTTTGTGGAGTTTCATTTAATATTGTGGCATTACCTACACCCGATTGCTCTATATTACGAGTTAAAGCTTTAAGCCTATCGGGATAGAGATCGTTAGTTACTAAAAATCCTTTTCCTTGCAGTCTAGCTGCTATCTGCAAAGATTTTCCCCCTGGTGCAGCACATAGATCAAGAACTCGATCGCCTGGCTTTGGATCTAAAATAGCTACAGGAGCCATAGCTGATGGCTCTTGAAGATAGTAAAGACCTGCATGATAATAATGGTGTTTAGCAGGACGAGCTTCTTGGGGATAATAAAATCCTTCTTGACACCAAGGAATTTGTTCTAAGGGCCAGGGGCTTATTTGCAAAAAATCAGCCACACTAATTTTTAGTGTGTTAACTCTAAGTCCCGGTCTAGCAGTACCATTTTCTAACGCTTCTATAAACACAGGAGTATTGTCACCTAATATCTCCTCTATTTCTTTGCTAAATCCATTTGGTAGTCGTATTTTGATCACCTTTTTCTTTACTTTAATAAAAATAAGGGGCTAATCCTCGGAGAAAAAACCTTGCAGGGTTCGCTTAACCGCTTGGCGAAATTTGGTGAACGGAGGTGTGCTTTTTGAATAGTGACCTTTTAGATCAACTTAACCCTGAACAAAAAAAAGCTGCTATGCACTACGAAGGACCTCTTTTAATTATTGCTGGTGCTGGTAGTGGCAAAACTCGTGTGATTACTCACCGTATTGGTTATCTTATTGAACATTATCGTGTTTCACCCCATAATATCTTGGCTGTTACTTTTACTAATAAAGCTGCTAGCGAAATGAAAGAGCGTGTAGAAAAGCTTGTTGGTCCTCTAGCCGAGTTCATTTCAGTTAGTACATTTCACTCTTTTTGTGCCAGACTTTTACGTATCGAAGGAGAACATATAGGCCTTAAAAAAGGTTTTACCATTTATGATGCTGATGATCAGCAAAAACTTGCTAAAAGAGTTTTAGAGGAACTTAACCTAGACCAAAAACGTTTTCCAGAAAAGATGATGCTAAGTTTAGTATCGGGAGCCAAGAATACTTTAGTACTTCCTGAAGAATACCCCTCTGAAAACTTTAGTGAAAGTAAAACCAAAGAGTTTTATTCTTTATATCAGAAAAAACTAGCTGAAAGCAATGCTGTTGATTTTGACGACTTAATTCTTAAAGTTGTCCTTTTATTGAGAAAAAACCCTGACATCCTCACTAAATATCAGAACCGATATAAGTTTATCATGGTTGATGAGTATCAAGATACTAATCATGCTCAAT
>ENA-UOOK01005781-UOOK01005781.1-fermentation-metagenome-genome-assembly--contig:-NODE-5781-length-12247-cov-3.549869_pt1 | contig 12247 bp, 3 predicted proteins | sample MGYA00245777_ERZ724023 | MGnify/ENA primary metagenome ERZ724023 (study PRJEB28704, sample SAMN03018312) | fermentation metagenome | biome: anthropogenic terrestrial biome; feature: soil; material... | reverse complement strand
AGATTTACATGATTTCGGTTGTGTTTGAAGAAAAGCTATTGCCATTTTACAAGCGTTTTGGCTTTTTCAATATGCTTTGCGGTCAAATGCAGACATATGAAATGGATTGGGGTATGACATGACTATTAAAATGATTGTTACCGACATTGACAGAACATTGCTATTTACCGATAAATCAATATCGGATTATACATTGCTGACATGTTCCCGTCTACCGAAAGTGCCAAAAATACCGCGGATATGTTTCCATTTACCGATGGCTCGGAAGATATTCATAGTGTCATCTCAAGCTACGTTGAGTGCGTAATAGGAATGCAAAGGAAAGATACATAGAAATCCTTTGTTTTTAACGCTTTGCGAAATTTACTACTTTTACATCGGATGGCGAAGATTTCAGGAATAAGGTTTTGAAAAATAAAATTAAAGTTTCCGTAGTGTTAGATCTCGAGTGCGTAGACATGTTTGCGCAATGCTTTGAGTAGAGTGTTTGGACATGTCTATATTACGCAGTGTAAGGCTAATTTAAGATTAGGTATGATGAGAGAATGTTGGTTTTTAGCTGGCGTTCTCTTTTATATATATAAAATTAATAATGCCTGTAGCAATTATTCTATAAGTAGAAAAGTAGTATGTGAAAACAGGAAAAGAAATCGTGTATTACTAGTCATGACTTTACAGAATTCTACAAATTGGTTGCTTTTATTTGCTTCTTCTTATATACTATTATATGGAAGACAACTAAATTAAAAGGCGCAAATGAAATGTGTCGATTGAGAGAAATTGTAGAAAAAAATTAATGTTTTTATCGTAGGATTTAGGTTCTATGCGAGTAAAGATGAATTGTGAATGTATGTCTATACTGGGAAGTTTGGCATAACGAGAAATCTGAATATTATAGCAATTAGACGTAGTACAATTTATATTCATCATAGTTAGTTGGAAGGACGGTGATTACTACTTGTATCTCAAAAGGTTTCAGATTATATTGATTTCATTTTGTCATTTATAAAAATTTGCATAGCTGATTTGCTCAAAATTTTATGAAAGGAATAATTTGTTATGAAAGGCTATTTACGCATTACATTTTTTATCCTTTTTATGGTGTTATCAGGTTTTATTCCGACTAACTCAGCATTATGTATGGATAAAAAACAAGTAGAACCAACTAAATCAGTTATAATAGTTGACAAGAAAATCTTTATAGCTGAGGGAATTCATAATAAAACAACGGAATATTTTAGATTAAGAGATTTGGCAATGATTCTAAATGGCAGTATCAAGCAATTTTCAATTGGGATAGATGAAAGAGGGATTATGCTTACTCCCAGTGAGCCATATACTCCTATAGGCACTGAACTTTTTATATCTGATAATGAAGTTATAGAAAGTGCCAAAATGGTAACAATACGATTATTTGTAAAGGAGGATATGGTTCAATTAAAGGGGTACTTCTTTAATAATACAAATTATATAAACCTAGACGACTTAGGAAAATTAATGAACTTCAATGTTGATATCGACCAGAGAACAAATGACATCATAGTTAATACATCTGAAAACTATGAGAAGAAACCTAAACAAATTCTTACAAAAGCATCTTCTAGAAAAATAGATTTTGATTTTAATCAATCTAAAAAAGTCGAGCAATTTTTAACTAAAGATTATAGAGCTATACATCATGCAAAAGATAATCTATATATTGCTGCTGGTGACGATGGCGTTATTGAAATTTCTAGAGATGGGACAAATTGGACAGAAGTCGACAGTGGTTCAACCTCTTCTTTGCAATATATAACTTCGAATGAAACAAACAATATTGTAATAGGTGATAGAAACACTATTCTGTATTCAGATACAGGCACCTATTGGGAGAAGGCTAAAATCAATAATTTGAATGAACAAGTTTATTTCAGAGGATTAGCATCCAGTAATCAGGATTTTGTGTGTGTCGCCATTGATTATGATTTAAATGGGTATATATTATATTCCGAGGATGGGATAAACTGGGATTGTACCGGAGGATATGGCGAAATTATAAGTGTTATTTGTGAAAATGGTATATTCTATGCTCAAAGTGATGGAATAGTATATTATTCACAGAATGGTCTTGAATGGTATACAAAGCCTTCTAAGAATAAAAAAGCATATCTGGGATTTATGAAAAACAACTTTTATTTAGACGATGAAATTTTTCACTATAATTTTTTAATGGAAAATATTTATTTTGATAAAGTATTCTATATTAATGATACCTATGTTTGCTTATGGGTTAATACAATTTATGTATCAAAGGATGGGGTAAACTGGAGATCGACATATAATAGCTTTGATAAAAGAGCTGTTGAAAATGATGTTAGTGATATTATTTGGGATGGTAAAAAATACATCGCGGTTGGTTATGATAATGTATTTGTGTATTCTTATGATGGAGTTAAATGGCATAATATAAAAGAAAGAAATCAAAGTTTTGGTTCAATAAACAAGGTAATGTGGGATGAAGAGACCTTTATTTTTACTACGGCGAACAATTCATACCAATCTGTTGACGGATTTAACTGGAAAATAAATAAAATTAGTTATGATAATGATTATATAGAAAATGGTAAATCAGTAAATTTCGATTTTCACGATTTTAGATTTAGTTCAAATATAATTTATCACCAAAACAAATATATCGGAATATTTGGCTGTGCCGTTTATACCTCAAAAGATGGTGCCAATTGGAAAATCAATGATTTATTTTTTACCAAAAAAAACGAAAACCATAATTTCTCAATTGATGAAATATTCAATGTAATTATTTATAAAATTGCTTATTTCAAAAATAAATATATTGCTCTTGGAAATAATGGATATATAGCATTATCAACAGATTTGTCAAGTTGGGAGATTATTGATTCCGGAGTTAATTGTAGTCTTCTGGATATAGCTTTTAACAATGATACATACATAATAACTGGTGCGAGAGGTACTCTTCTTTATTCTGAAAATCTTTATGACTGGAATAGAATTGATATTGGTTATAACACTACTTTAGAGGGATGCTTTTGGAATGGCACCTTTTTTGCCACTACCGATGATAAAAACTTTTGGATTTCTTCTGATGGACGAGAATGGATCAGAATTAAATTACCAATATCCGACAATGAACTTAATATAGGAGTATATACAACAGATTTTTGTTTTTTGAATGAGTTTTTATGGACGGGGTATGAATTTATTAAGGTTGCTGATTTGTATGGGGAAGGAACCCGTTTCCTTGTTTCTAAAGACGGATTAAACTGGAGCAAAACGATAAGCAATGACTTAAAATACACAGATATAGATGGTATAGTAACCAACGGAGAAATATTACTCATATTTCGACCTAATTCGAACATATATCTTTATAATTTAGAGGAGATGCGTAGAGATTGAATTGAAACCCTAACTACAATTGGCTTATCTTACAGCGTGAATTTGCGTTTACTCACAAAGTGATGTGCCTCCTTATGATAGACAGTTTAAATGATAAACTGTTTGTATTACCATTGAGCATTAGCTCTACTTTGATTACAATTGATGATGTGGTTAGTTTCATTTGTGTTTGATATTATATCAAATTTTAAAGGACGTTGGTGGTTTTTCGTCCTTTAGGACTACGATAACTGAGTAAAGGAGGGGTCAGCCTATGGCTCGACTTGAAGATATAACTGTAGGGGCAAACGTCGTCGGTATTGCTGGAAACGTGTCGGTGACCGTAGTCGCGGTCAAGTGGTACGGAAACGCCGTCTTGGAGGTAACATTCAAGGACGCTCGAGGGCAGCTTGCCAGCCAACTTTTATACAGGGAAGACGAGGAGTGGCTCGACGTCAAATCTGATAGCCTACCGTGGTCTTTTGATGCAGACGCGAATCTTCTGAGACTTGTCTCGGAAGCCTATCGTATTAATCTTGCCCATATATTTGACCCGTATCTTGCGGTACATACATCCGCCATAGAGCCGCTGCCGCACCAGATTTCAGCGGTTTATCAAGAGATGCTCTCTCGGCTGCCACTTCGCTACATTTTGGCAGACGACCCCGGTGCAGGTAAAACGATTATGACAGGGCTGTTCCTCAAGGAATTGCTCGTTCGAGGCGACCTGAAACGCTGTATGATAGTTTCACCGGGCAACCTTGCAGAGCAATGGCAGGACGAGTTGTACCGAAAATTTAACCTGCGTTTTGAGATCCTTACCAACGACCGTATCGAGTCGGCAGTCACGGGTAATGTGTTCACCGAGGCGAATCTGTGCATCGTCCGTTTGGACAAGCTTTCCCGCAACGAAGATATACAGGAAAAACTGCGTGTTACTGACTGGGATTTGATTGTCGTCGATGAGGCACATAAAATGTCCGCTACAGTTTGGGGCGGCGAAATTAAATATACAAAAAGATTCCAACTTGGGCGATTACTCTCGTCTATAACAAGGCACTTTTTGCTTCTTACCGCAACGCCACACAATGGGAAGGAAGAAGATTTTCAACTTTTCATGTCCCTTATAGACCAAGATCGTTTTGAAGGTGTAGCACGAAGCGGACATCAAGCGGTGGATGTGTCTGATGTAATGCGTCGTTTGGTAAAAGAAGATTTACTGAAGTTTGACGGCACACCTTTATTCCCAGAACGTCGCGCTTATACGGTTAACTACGATCTTTCACCATTGGAAGCAAAACTTTATACCGCTGTTACAGAATATGTGCAGGAGGAGTTTAACCGCGCAGACCAGCTTAACAGTGATCGTAAGACCACAGTCGGTTTTGCTTTGACAATATTGCAACGCCGTCTCGCTTCCTCCCCGGAAGCGATATACCAATCATTAAAACGCCGTCGCGAGCGTTTGGAAAGCCGCCTCGCAGAGGAACGGCTCGGCAAACGTGCGGCTGAATATACAGTACCCGTATATGATGATTATGACGATGACGATATGCCATCTGCAGAGCTGGAGGACACAGAGGAAAGAGTCGTAGATCAGGCTTCCGCCGCCCAGACCATCTCTGAACTGGAAGCAGAAATCGCCACGTTAAAAAAACTGGAGCGCATGGCAAACGACGTCCGACAAAGCGGCGAAGACCGCAAATGGGACGAACTCTCCAAACTACTTCAGGACAATGACAACATGTTCGGCGGCGATGGTATGCGCGAAAAGCTAATTATCTTTACAGAGCACCGCGACACACTGCGCTACTTGACTGATAAAATTCGGTCTCTCCTTGGCAATGACGAAGCAGTTGTAACCATTCACGGAGGTATGCTCCGTGACGAGCGGCGCAAGGTCGAGGAATTGTTTAAGCAAGATAAAGAAGTGCGTATCCTCATCGCTACCGATGCCGCTGGTGAGGGTATCAACTTGCAGCGCGCCCACCTGATGGTCAATTACGATTTGCCTTGGAACCCTAACCGCCTTGAACAGCGTTTCGGTCGTATCCACCGCATCGGGCAGACAGAAGTCTGCCACTTGTGGAACTTGGTGAGCCGCGAAACCCGCGAGGGTATGGTCTTCCAGCGGCTGTTTGAGAAACTGGAGCAAGAGCGGGAAACTCTCAAAGGCAAGGTCTTTGACGTTCTAGGAAAGGTCAGCTTTGATAATAAACCATTGCGCGACTTACTCATTGAGGCAATCCGCTATGGCAATGACCCTGCCGTGCGCGACCGCCTGAATCAAGTGGTTGACCATAGTCTAAACCACGATGAATTGCAACGGCTCCTCGACGAAAATGCTCTGACCGAAGATACGATGGATGTGCATCGTGTGATGGCTATTCGCGAGGACATGGAACGGATGGAAGCTCACAAACTCCAACCACACTTTATCGAATCATTTTTCATAGAAGCATTCCAGAGCGTTGGCGGCAAAATCCGCGCTCGTGAAAAGGGACGCTATGAGATTACCTCAGTGCCGTTTGCCGTCCGCAACCGCGATATGCAGATTGGCTTTGGAGAACCTGTCCTTTCGCATTATGAGCGGGTTTGCTTCGACAAGCCCTACTGTAATATTCAGGGACAAGTTCCCGCCACACTAATTGCACCGGGTCATCCACTTTTAGAAGCAACCATCGACCTTGTACGCGAGCGTAATATGGACGTGCTGAAACGTGGTGCAGTGTTTGTGGATGATACCGACTCAGGCACTGATGCACGGCTGCTCTTTTACATAGAGGATTCAGTTCAGGACGGCGTGATACTCCCGAACGGAAGCAAGCGTGTTATCTCCAAAAACATTCACTTTGTAGAAATCAAAGCAGATGGCACAGCGGTTAATGCTGGGTATGCCCCTTACCTTGACTACCGAGCTGCAAAGGATGAGGAAGCAGCAGCCATCCGAACATTCCTTAACAGTCAGAGCTGGCTCTCATCAAACGTGGAAGATATCGCGGTTGGTTACGCCATTAGCAAAATTATCCCTGCCCATGTCAAGGAAGTGCGGGAGCGCAAGATTAAACTTATTGACAAGACCATAAAAGCGGTCAAGGAACGCTTGACCGCTGAGATTCAATATTGGGATTTTAGTGCCGCGGATCTAAAAACAAAAGAATCTGCAGGCAAAACAAATGCAAAATTGAATTCCCAAATGGCATCCCGACGCGCAGAGGAGCTTGAATCTCGGATGCAAAAGCGTCTTGCAGAGCTGGAGACCGAGAAACTCATATCCGCGACGCCACCCGTGGTAGTCGGAGGAGCAATAGTCATACCACGCGGTCTTTTAAACAAACTGCTTGGCAGACCTGATACTTTTGCTGCCGATGCGTTGGCTCGCCGTGAGATTGAACTTATCGCCATGAAAACCGTTATGGAGATAGAAGCGTCCCTCGGATACATCCCCCGTGATGTAAGCGCAGCAAAAGTCGGTTATGATGTGGAATCCACCATACCGTTAAACCTACGAGAATCTGGCGGCGCAACACTGCGCTTCATTGAAGTTAAAGGAAGGACAGCGGGTGCAGACACCGTGACTATCAGCAAAAATGAAATTCTCACGGCATTTAACAAGCCAGACGAATACATCTTGGCGATTGTGGAAGTGGATGGCACAAACACAAAGACCCACTACCTTAAGCGCCCGTTCCGCGAACACCCGGATTTTGCGGCGACAAGCGTGAATTACGATATTAAAGAATTGATAGACGGCGCAACTGTCGTCTTGCGGAGGTAAGGCAATGGAATATAAAAAGAAACTAATAGAAGTGGCGCTGCCACTTGAAGCGATAAATGCAGCATCAAGTCGTGAAAAATCCATACGACATGGACATCCCTCCACATTACATTTGTGGTGGGCAAGGCGACCTCTTGCTGCGGCAAGGGCGGTTATATGGGCATCCCTCGTTGACGACCCATCAAGCCATCCGGAAGAGTTCCCCACAGAGGAAGCGCAAAATAAAGAACGTCAACGTTTATTTGGCATACTCGAAGAGTTGGTAAAGTGGGAAAACTCAAATAACGAGGAAGTTCTCGCCGAAGCAAAAGCTGAAATTATGAAATCTACAAACGGTAACCCTCCTGCACTGCTTGATCCTTTTGCGGGTGGCGGAGCTATACCTCTAGAAGCGCAGCGGCTTGGCCTGGAAGCCCATGCCAGCGACCTAAACCCCGTCGCTGTTATGATAAATAAAGCAATGATTGAGATACCTCCCAAGTTTGCCGGGCAGCCGCCTGTCAACCCTGAATCGCGTCGCCAGCTTGGCAGCGAGTGGCAGGGTGCGCAGGGTCTTGCTGAGGATGTTCGGTATTACGGAGAATGGATGAAACAAAGAGCATGGGAGCGCATCGGTCATTTGTATCCAAAAGTTAATGATGAATACGGACAAGAGCATACTGTCATCGCATGGATTTGGACGCGAACGGTAAAGTGCCCCAACCCCGCCTGTGGATGTGAAATGCCGTTGGCGAGCAGTTTTGAACTATCTAAAAAGAAGGGCAAGGAAGCCTATGTTCAACCTGTTATTGAGGGGAAGACCATTCGCTATGAAGTGAAGTACGGCAAAGGTGCGCCTGAACCTCCAAAAACGGGACGTGGTGCAAAGTTCAAGTGTATATGTTGTAGCGAGGCAACTACGCCTGACTATATTAAAAGCGAAGCGGTAGATGGACGTATAGGTACACAGCTTTTGGCCGTAGTCGCTGAAGGAAGCAATAGTAGACTGTATTTTAGTGCCGATGATGTTCAGATTGAGGCTGCCGAAGTTGATAAACCTCTGGAAGTTCCTACTCAAGAACTTGCTTATGATCCGAGAAACATTTGGTGCCCTTCGTATGGGCTTGATACATTTGATAAGCTGTTTTCCAATCGTCAGCTTACTGCGCTTACTACTTTTTCCAAGCTCATCACAGAAGTACAAAATTTGATAGTACAGGACGGCGGTACTCAAGACTACGCAAAGGCGATATCGGTCTATTTGGCTTTTGCCATTGATAAGATGACGGACGTTAATTCATCGGTTTGCTCTTGGATTAATACAAACGGAGTAATTCGTAATACATTTGCACGACAGGCAATCCCAATGGTTTGGGATTATGTTGAATCAAATCCGTTCTCAAAATCAACAGGTTGTTATGATCTTATTCTTGGAAAAATAACTGAGTGTGTGGGTGAGTTACCTGCGAATCAGGCGGGATTTGTTCAGCAGAATAATGCTCAAAGCGATAATGGATTGCGTAACATAATGATTTCGACAGACCCTCCTTATTATGACAATATAGCCTATGCTAATCTATCAGACTACTTCTATGTATGGCTTCGGCAAGCCTTGAAGCATTCATACCCAGAAATATTCAGGACAATGCTTGTTCCAAAAGCGGAGGAACTTATTGCCTCTCCTTATCGTTTCAACGGCAGCACAGAAAAAGCTAGAAAATTTTTTGAAGATGGTATGCTTGAAACATTTACTCTCATATATGCTTATTCGAAAGAAGATATCCCCGTATCTGTGTATTACGCTTACAAGCAGAACGACAATGATGAGTCAGACAATACGGCTTCTACTGGTTGGGAAACAATGCTAACAGCCATCATCAAAGCGGGATTTTCAATAACTGGAACGTGGCCAATGAGAACAGAGCGCGTAGGGCGAATGATAGGTGTTGATACCAACGCACTCGCTTCCTCCATCGTCCTTGTATGCCGCAAGCGACATGCCGACGCGCCTGTTTGTACCCGACGCGACTTTATCAACACGTTAAAGCGGGAGCTCAAGCCTGCTCTGAAAAAGCTACAACAGTCTAACATCGCCCCAGTGGACTTAGCACAGAGCGCTATCGGACCCGGCATGGGAGTGTACTCCCGCTTCTCCAAGGTGTTGGAGGCAGACGGAACCCCGATGAGCGTACGCTCAGCTCTGCAAATCATTAATCAGGAGCTTGACCTTTATTTTTCCGAGCAGGACGGCGAACTTGACCGCGATAGCCGTTTCTGCGTTGACCTTTACACACAATACGCATTCAATGACGTGAAGTTTGGTGAGGCGGACGTACTGGCGCGGGCAAAGAATACCTCGGTGGAAAAGCTCGCCGCCCGCAGCGTACTATATGCACAAAAAGGAGTGGTAAGGCTTTTGGATAGGGATGAAATCCCCGAAAAGATTGATAAAGAGATCATATGGCTGCTTACCCAGCAGCTCACCAGCGCTTTAGAAAAGAACGGCGTACTTGGCGCAGCAAAGATTGTCGCAGATATCTTTACATCCGAGCCGGAACAGGCAAAGGCTCTGGCATACCGCTTGTTCCAGACAGCAGAGCGAAAAGGTTGGGCACAGGAAGCCTACGCCTATAACTCTCTCGTCATCGGCTGGCCGGAAGTCCAGAGCAAGGCAGCGGAGTTGAAATCGCTAATAAGAAATACCAAACAAGTAACAATGTTTGATAACGCTAACGATTAATGGGAGGGTTAAAACATGGCTAATAATCATATGCAAGTTTCGCAGGGTTTTCGAATTTTACTTGGGGCATTAGCACCCTACATAGCTCGCGAGCTGAGGATAGAATATGGCGATGACTGGTGGAATGCAGCTGTCATAGATACGCTTTATGATGACCAGAGACGCGATTTGCCTCTTTCAGGTGAATGGGCTATGTTGGTGGATTCCCTTGATGTCGCCAGATGTCTCCTCCTTTTTGATTTACATTGGCAGAGAGTTTTCCGTAAAAAATTATCCATCGACCACAGAACATGGGCGAAAGAATTGGTAGGTGTAAGAAACAAACTCGCGCACCTTGGCGGAGAAGATTTTACAGCTGATGACACATGGCGTGCTTTGGATACCATGTCACGGTTGTGTGAGCAAATAGATCCTGAATGCGCGGAGGAGATTCGTGTTCATTTGCGTACCTCCCGCTACGGTTCTGCTAACGGCTCTACTACCGTGACTGAGGGTGTGACTGTTCCTAACACTGCAGTTAAAGTAAAAAAAGACGGTATACTGAGAGATACACCTATCAGTGGTCTTCCCAGCTGGCGCGACGTTATAGAACCGCACCCCGATGTAGCGCAGGGGCGTTATAAGAACGCTGAGTTTGCCGCCAACCTCGCACAGGTTGCCCGTGGCGAGGGTGCGTATGAGTACCGTGACCCAGTAGAGTTCTTTGCCCGCACATATGTCACAGAAGGTATGACCGGGCTGCTGGTGCAGGGACTTAAGCGCGTCAGCGGCAAGGATGGCGAGCCGGTAATCCAGCTAAAAACAGCTTTCGGCGGCGGCAAGACCCACAGTATGCTGGCACTCTATCACATGATGCGCGGTAGAGTTTCCGCTGAAAAGATTCCAAATATCAAGCCGGTGCTTGCGCAGGCCGGAGTGGCTACGTTGCCCAAGGCGAATGTTGCGGTGCTTGTTGGAACCGCTCTTGACCCGACGAAGGCGAGGCGCCCGCAGAATTTCCCCGGCATCACCATCAATACCTTGTGGGGCGAAATGGCCGCCCAGCTTGCGGAATCCGCAGGCGCCCCCGGCCTTTATGAGTTTGTAAAAGAAGCAGACAAGAAAGGCGTATCGCCCGGCTCCGAAGCGATAAAGAATTTGTTTGATGCTTGCCAGCCCTGCCTCGTTCTCATGGACGAGCTCGTCGCCTATGCGAAGAAGCTCTACGGCGTATCCGGGCTTCCCGCCGGTTCCTTTGATAATTTTATCACCTTCATTCAGGAGATCACTGAGGCCGCCCGTGCCAGCAAGAACAGCTTGGTCGTGGCCTCTATTCCCGAATCCGACATTGAGATTGGCGGCGAAGCCGGCAAGAGCGCACTAGAAACGATTGAGCACACCTTTGGCCGTATGGAATCCATTTGGAAGCCTGTGGCTGCTAACGAGGGCTTTGAGGTTGTCCGCCGCCGCCTTTTTCTCGATTGCAAAAACCCCGATGGCCGCGACCTCGTGTGCGGCAAATTCAGTCAGATGTACGCAGAAAACGCCAGCGATTTTCCAATGGAAAGCCGCGAGGTGGAATACCGCGAGCGCATGATCTCCTGCTATCCAATTCACCCGGAGGTATTCGACCGGCTGTATGAAGATTGGGCGACTTTGGAGCGCTTCCAGCGGACGCGGGGGGTTCTGCGCCTCATGGCTGCCGTCATTCACGAGCTATGGATGGGCAACGACGCCAGCGCAATGATTATGCCCGGCTCCATTTCCATGGATGTGCCAAATGTTCGTGACGAGCTGACCCGCCATCTGCCGGAGGGCTGGAACGCCATCGTTGACCGTGAGGTTGATGGCAAGAAATCGGTGCCGTATCAGAAAGACCAATCTACGCCGCGCTATGGTCGCAAACTGGCTGCCCGCCGCGTAGCCCGTACCATTATGCTCGGTAGCGCTCCTACTGATCGTGCGCAATCCGTGCGTGGTATTGAAGCCTCCCGAGTCCGCCTTGGTGTTGTACAGCCCGGTGAGAGTATCGCCGACTTCAACGACGCGCTGAATACCTTGCAGGCCTCACTGGCCTCCGGCGACCGCTTCTGGTATGATACCCGGCCCACGCTCCGCAAGACGGTGGAGGATCGTGCCACACAGATACCCTCCACAGACGTTGAGTTTGAGATTGAACGCAGGCTCGGCGCTTTGCGCAAAGAAGCTCCGTTTGGTGTTGGTATCCACATCTGCCCCGGCTCGTCTCTTGATGTGACGGACGATCAGGCAGTGAGGCTTGTTATCATGCGCCCTGAGGACGAGTATAAAGCCTCTAATCCGCAGAACAAAGCCATCATTGGCGCTGAAAATATCCTCAACAACCGGGGAACCGC
>ENA-UOOK01005779-UOOK01005779.1-fermentation-metagenome-genome-assembly--contig:-NODE-5779-length-12256-cov-20.768462_pt1 | contig 12256 bp, 6 predicted proteins | sample MGYA00245777_ERZ724023 | MGnify/ENA primary metagenome ERZ724023 (study PRJEB28704, sample SAMN03018312) | fermentation metagenome | biome: anthropogenic terrestrial biome; feature: soil; material... | reverse complement strand
TGGAAAAAGCCGGTGAAGATCCAGAAAAAGTAAGAAGGATTATTAAATACTATAAAGAGATTAGTCGAGTATTACGTGGATGGTGAGATGAAAAAAAAACTTAATATCTACAAAAACAATGTGTATAACAAGAGAAGTGCAAAAGCGAAGCTTTCGCTTTGATGTCCGGTTGGTTCATTAACCTTGAAAACTCAATGCTGTAGAAAGAATCTAACTTGAAATTCTGCATTGTAAAGAAGAAATGATCGATTTCTCACCTTAAGAATTCGTTGTTGCCTTATCAAATTATCATAAAGTATCTCTAAAAGAACCATAATGAATATCTTTGCAACATAATCAAATCATCAAAAAGAAAACTGTTAAATTAAAGCCACGTCTTCTTTTGCAAAAAAACAAATAAGGAATTAAATACTCTTTCGACTATTGATTCTTTCGACTATTGATCTTCAAATACCAAAAAAGTAAATGAATCTCTTTCTTTAAATATTCAATCAGAAAAATAAAAGAAATTAGTTAATAAGAAACTTTCTTTCAAGGGTGAAACACTCCCAGCAAAATTTATCAATAAAAAAATCGAGGATACTAAAGTATCTTTTAATCCTAAAGAAATTATAAGTAATCCAACCCTGGTAAATCGGAGCACACTATCATCATTTGAGAGGACATATTCATTCAAGGCAAAAATCTCTATTAGCTTTTTAATATTTGGTTCCGCTTAGTAGTAAATGCATCCATATACAGCTTTTCTCTGTAATTCTTTAAATCTAAATAAGATGATGTACTTGAATATTTTCCAAAATCATTTATTTTAATCTCCTCATATTCTTCACATGTGGAAGCAATGGTTTGATTAGATGAAATACCCGCTAACGTATCATTATTCTTAGAAGCGTTGGCATCTTTAGGAAGTAAGGCGAGGTTAAAGGCATTATTTTGAATAGCATCCTTATCGTCCAAAGAAACCTTAAACCAAGCGGATTGAGGGATAATATGATCAATTTCACCAGGCTGACTAAATCCAACTCCTTTTAAGCCTTTTAAACAGTTGTAATAATAGATAAGAGGAGCAAGACTTCCTTTGGAAATCAGTTTCCCGTTAAGCAAATTTTTAGAGAAAAGAGTACTCAAAAGTGTCTTCCATGAATCTTCAGGCATAGCAATGAACAATCCAGAGGAGTCTCTCCCTATTCTATTATCAAAATCTACAATGTTTCTTGAAATAGTAGAGTCGCTGGATCCTTTCCATTGATTGCTTAAATATCCATAAAAACTATTGTCTAATTGAATAAAAACATTCTTATCAAAAATTTCTCTTTCCTTTGAAGAAAAACCAGTAGGCTCACCCAGTTCTTTCCAACTTCGATATAAAAGAAACAGTAAATTCATTGTTGGTCCATCAGAAAGAACATCAGATAAGCATTTCCCCCAGGATTTAATAACAGATAAATATGGATTATGAATAAAGGAATCAAAAAAGCTCTTTATTTTCATAACTGAATCTTCATAATTGTTCCAATCAATTACTTTAGAAAGATTATCAATGTTATCTTTTTTAACTCCATCAGTAAAAAAGCCAGACATTAATTTGAAGCCAATTGTAATTCTATTTGCTACATCATCGTCAGAAAGTCTAAAGAAAAGATCAAATCCACTTTCATCTCCCTCTTTATCAAAAAAATATGTGCAAGCGGCAGGAATATCCCAAATAACCGTTTTTTCAGCAGATACATTGCCAAGTTCCAAATTATCATAAAGTTTTTCAATTGAATTAGAAAGAATTGTACCTGGGGCTTTGATTTCCTTATTCCATTTTGGTTTAGCAGATAGAATCTCTGAGGCAGTCAATTTTGTTCCACCTGTATTAATCAAATTAAAGATCTTTTGTGAATCCGTTGGCGTTATATCATGAGTTTCAATGATTGCTATCTTTCTACTTAAAAACATCTTATCAATACTATCAAAGCAATCAATAATTTTTAACTGCTGATCTTTCCATGAGCTCGTAAGAAAAGAGGTTAACTTGGCTTTTGATGAATCATCTTTCCAATTATATCTTTGGTCAAGATATTCTATAAAAACATTCAAATTGGAATATTTATCTATGTTAATTGATTTATATTTACGTAGAAATTCTCTTAGCTTTGCACAATTAACATGTCTCTTGTCATCAGAATAAAGATCACCAAAAAATGCTTTTCCACTAAGGTCATCCTTAAAGTCAAAGAAATAAGTTAAACCAGATATATCTTTGTCTTTACAGTAACTAAAAGAAATTTTTAGTAATGTAAGTAGTGTTCCTAATTGTTCCTCATCGCTATTATTCAAATCGTTGGCTTGGATTCTGAAACCATCAGATGTTTCAGTCTCATTATTTTCAATATTGTTTAGACTTTTTTCATCAGAATTAGTATCAGATGCTCCTTGTTCACCTTTTTCTTCAAGTCCACTATCTTTCTGAACTTTTGATGGATCGTCAGGCTTCTCTTCTTCAATAAAATCAGCTACTTTATTCCAAAAAGTCTCGTTAATAGTTGCTAAATTATCGCCTTTTTTTATAGGTAAGTATTTCTTACCCCAAACATAAAGGCAATCTGGGCTTTCATAGATATCTTTCATGGTGTCCCTTCGCTGCCTTCCATCTAAAAGCCATTCAGTTAAATTCTTATTGTCATCAGCCTCTCTCGAAAGAATGCTTGCTCCAAGAGGGTAATTTTTGAAAATAGAAAGAGCTAATTCAAATCTTTTTTTAGGATCCCACGACGCTTTTCTTTGAAATCTCGGTAATTTAATTGAAGAATCTTCGACAAATTTTCTTAATGATTTTGAAAATATTTCATACATATTTTACGTTTGCTCCTTGCTTGGATATATATATTAGAGTGAGCACGAATGATATGCGTGCCAGCAGATATTGGCAGAAAAAGCCCGGATTCAGATTAAAATCCGGGCTTTTGCGAATATCCGCAAAACCATACGGATATCCGTATGGTTTTTCCGGCCTACTTCCTGTACTCGATCCCTTCCCTCATCCATGGGGACCAGGGCATGTACTTGGAGAGGTCCGAGCGGTCAGTGCTGATGCTCTTCAGGAGCTTCTCGATGTAAAGGTCCGGATAAACCCCGTTTGCCATGGCCGTCGTCACCAGCGTCATCAGCATGGCGGCGCTCTTCGCCGCCCTTCTCCGACTTGGCGAACAGCGAGTCCTTCCTGACGCAGTCGAATGACTTGGCGCAGTCCTCGGCCTCGTTGTTGGTTGCCGCAAGGTTTCCCTCGGTCAGGAAGGTGAAGAACCCCCTGCTCTTGTTCCTGTAGTATCCGATGGCTGCCGCAAGATCTGACTCCTCGGCCGCGTCAATGCCTGAGAGGAAGTCCTGGCATGCCCTGATGTCGGAGAGGTATCCCTCGGTCGCCCTTTCGCAGACGGTCTCCCCGGGGGTGAGCCCCTTCTCTGCGATTGCCTTCTCGTTGGCGAGTATCCTGTCGATGAGCTTGACCGCCCTGAAGGAGGCCGATGTCTCCTTCCGGCTGTCCGTCAGCGTCTTTGCGATGTCGGCGAACCTCCTCTTCAGATGCTCGAGGCAGTACTGGATGCCTATGTCCCCGGCGAAGCGGTCGTATCCGGCATAGCCGTCGACCGTCAGCTTTCCCCTGTATCCCTTCAGGACCGGCAGAAGCAGGTCAGTCCTCCTGTCCTTCGAGAACATGTAGAGCTTGACTTTTTTGCCGGGCTTCTCGCCGGAAAGCATGAACATGTAGGAGTTCTCACTGCCTTCCTTCACGAAGTCGACGATCTTGAAGTAGGTCTCGTCTATGTGGTAGACGGGGAAGCCAAGGCTTCCCAGCTCGCCCTTGATTTCGTCATATACCGGCCTGCAGAGGTCGGAGACCGACTCGAGCCATCCGTAGACGGTCCTCAGGTCGACATGGATTCCCTCCCTCTGGAGCCAGAGGCAGTAGCGGTGCGGAGGGACGCCGAAGACGTACTTCACCGTCACCAGGTCGCTTAAAAGTCCGGCGCCCGCGAAGGAGTGGTTGATCACCGAAAGGCTTGGCACTGAGACGGCGGCGGCCGTCCTGTCCGGCCTGGTGGCAAGATAGCCGGGGGTGATGGCCTTGTGGGCCACGATGTGCGCCCTGACCCTTGTGACCACATAGGAGGTCCTCTCGTCGAATCTGACGAAGTCCCAGTCCGGGTGGCTGGCCTTCATCTCCTCCAGGCAGTCGTTGCTTATGACGTCGTTGCCTTTCGAGAGCTCCCCAAGGTCCATCTGCGAATAGTTCCTGGTTCCGGCTTTCCGTCCGCCTTTCCCTTTTCCGTCCCCGCTCAGATGGAGTCTCCCTTCCTTCCTGACTTCGGAGCGGCTCCTGCCCGGATAGGCGCGTCCGTCCTCCCTGTCCAGGAAGCGCTCGGTGTTGGCTCGGATGATGATTCTCTTCTTCTGCTCAAGCTCGGCCTGAAGCTCCTTCATCAGCCTGTCCTTCTGACATATTTCCTCCTTTGCCTTCCTGTACATCGAAAGAAGCTCCCCGTATGTAGGAGCTTTCTCTTCCTGCTTGGAAGTCTCAGCGAACGTGTTTTCCATACATACTATTTTACCAAAAAAGACATAAATTGTCTATTCAATTCATGTCTTTTTTATCGATATTTCAGGGCTTTTTCCTGATTCTAGAAGAGACTGTATTTTCTGTCCTCTCCTTTCAGCTCGATGTCGTTTACTTTGTCTATTCCGACCATCAGGAACCTGAGCATCTCGTCGCTGACCTCGGTGACGTTGCCGTCCTGAGGCCAGGGGAACCTTCCCCTGAAGAGTCTCTTCTGGAGCAGCCATACATGGTTTCCTCCGTAGATGAGTATCTTTGCCGTCACCCTGCTCTTCGAGCAGAAGACATAGGCGCAGTCCTTCTCGGGAGAGGTCACTTTTCTGATCAGGCCGAATATCCCAAGCCTCATGTCGGTGGTCCCGGGATAGAGGAAGATCTTCCTCGTCTCTCCGAAAAGCTCATTCATCCTTCAAAGCGCCTATAAGCGGGGAAAGGTCTCCCCTTCCGATCCTGACGCTGAATCCGTTGATTGTCAGGCTGACTTCGTCGGTGACGTCAAGTGCCCGCACCTGTCCGGTGACGTCGATGAGGTTCTGCCTGTTCGGCGGTGCGGCATTTATCGCCGCCGAATACTCGGTCTCCTTCCTCAGCCAGTACTCCAGGGTTGATGCCTTTATTCCGTTCCTTCCGCAGAATGCTGCCATTGAAAGATTGGAGACGTGGTAGTCAGACAAAATCCTCGTCTTGTATTCCGACGCATAAGAAGACTTTCTTCCCATTTGTTTTCCCTCCTGAAACGAGGATAACAAAAAGGAGCCCCTGAGGGCTTCGGAATATCTCAGAACGCGAGACGCATATCATTCGTGCTCACTATATTAGATCACAATTTAAAAGGATATAGTAATTAAAAATGAACATTTCACATTATAATATTTAGACTGAAGACAACATTCTTTAAAATTAAATGGTTATAACTTAAAGCTATTCATATATTCTCTTAAATATTTGACAGGATATGGAAGAACAGTAAATTCATTATATTTAACAAACACTACGCTCATGGTCTTAAGGAGATTCTTTATTATATTTTGCCCTTCGATTGTTTCAACCTTATATAACAAAGAGGCCTTAGGAATAGAAGAGTTCATCCCGCAACCAATAAGACCGACATTATAGAAGACACCATCAAGATTTTGATAAAAATTGATGTCAGTAACTCCAGAAAGAAAAGCTTTTCTGCCTTCTTTACTTCGTATGTTTTTAGCATCAAATATATTCATTGATGGCAGAGTAAAAAGATTAGTTCTAGAAATCAAAATAACATTCCCTGAATTATCGCTAATAATAGTTTTAGATTTGCTTTCTGGTCTTGATAATAAAAAGGAAAGCCTATTCAAATCAGATCTTCTAAATGATGAGAAATCGTTTGTTTTATGCTCAAAACTAAATTTTCCATCTTTATCTATTGTAATAAAGAATTGATTATCTTTGCTCTCAATTCCAAATGTCCAGTCATTATCAAAGCCAAAATTAGACCATTCATCTAAAGAGATTGTATGTGTGTTAATTATATCGTTCTTAATAACCAATTCTTTGAGGCAAGTTTTAATTATAGCTTTGTTGTCATTATCTATTTTTGATCCAACGTCTTCTTTTGTAATGCATTGAATAACATTTGATCTATCAAATAATTTATAGGGATCTGGATAATTGTTTTCTTTATAGTATTCAGCGTCGTGAATAAACACAATGTTATAAGATTTTGAATCTATAGCTTCAGATACTTTAATAGCATTTGGTGAAACTATATCCATTAAATAATCAACAAGCTTTTTAAAGATGGGATAATCATTAGGATCTTTATCGAGATCAACAACATTAATTATAGAAAACCTAAAATCACTTACAACTCTATCAATGACCTTCTTCTCCCTTGTTTCTGTGATTGTTTCTTCTATTTCTTTACTATCGAAAGACACATTAAAATAACTACTATGGGAAGCCTTTAGCTTATCGATAGTTTGATACAAATAAAAGGCCTTTGATTGCTTAATCTTGGCTGGTGACAAGTCTAAAAAAGAAATTTCTGTCTTTCTATCGCCCAATGTAGTTCTAATGAAAATATGACTATCTTTATCAGAAGAAAGAATACGCTTTAAACTATAATTTTTCCCATCCATTAAATATTTTGGAGATGTAGCTAAAAGCTTTTTGTCTTTTATTAGACTAACAGAAGTAAATGTTGTAGCACTAGCATTAAAGGCTAGATCTTTATCAACATCAATGTCTAATGCTTTAAAACTTTTTCTGTTTTTGGAAATCCAATTAGGCGAGTAAAGAATAAGTTTCCCAGAAAGATTGTTAAAATTAAGATTTTCAGAAGAAAAATTGTTTAAAGAATAAAGAAATAATCTAAATAACAGATAATCTTTCACATCAGTTGAACTTAATTTTCTAATAGAGAGTTTCTCGTCACCTAAAGAATCTAATATTTCCTTTTTATCCTTTGCATAATCCTTTTTAAATAATATAAAAGCACTCTTTCCATAATCAAAGGCAACCGACAAAGCTTTTAAATCTAAATCAGGGCGATCGAGAATATAAGCGCCCCGATTGATATATTTTTCAGTTGTGGTGATTTGAAAAATAGAAAAGTCATCATCAATCTTGCTATGATCAAATTTTACGATCAGTTTATTAATAATTGCTGAACTCATACTATTATTCTCATAAGTGATTACGAATATAGGAAAGGCTTTGAGAATTTGCTTTATTGGTTTCTTCATCAATTAATGATGGAATCAAAAATATATTGTGATCTTTTCCAATTGTAGAGCAATTAAAACATTTGTTTCCAATAATATTAATAATAAAGACCTTTTGAGCATGGATTGCCTCTATCTTTGTCTCTATCTTTAGAGATTCTGCTTTTCTTTTCATTTCTTCGACTATATCCGAATGAGAAGAACGATCATTCCAAAACTTACAATCAAAATAGATATCATGATTTGATTGCAATACAAAATCGAATTTTTCAAACTTGTCAGAATCCTTAATCTCATCTAATATGATTTCACTTTTTTCAAGAAGATGTTTTCCTATTTCTTCACCAACCACGCCTTTAAAGATGTTAGTGAAAGTAACAGGATTAATTATGTAATCAGCCGGTTCAAAACAAGTAGGATATTTTTTTTCGAGATAATATTCTTTCACTACTTCGTTTTTTAAAAGATCGTTTACATGAGAAGACTCAAAAGATAATTCAAATGGATGCTCTTTGTCTTTAATAAAAGATACACTTCGATTATTGGACGAATAATAACAGCGATTAATTTTTTGATTTGGCAAAGCCTTAATATAGAGGGAGTAATAGTTATGTAATTTCTTAAGCTTATCTTCATTAATTGTTGGGTTTTCAATTACTAGTTTTCTCATATCTTCCCATTGCTTCATATCTTCTTTAGTCCATGACATATAAGAAGAAGAAAGAATTTTGTTTATACGTCCATAGGTAATACTGCAATTTCGATTGTTTTCTTTCATCAATTTCTCGTCTTGGTCAAATCCTTTTATTGATTGATTTTTCTCAATGGCATCAGCAAAAGCTTTAAATTCCTTATTTAAGCATTTGTCTTTAACACATGAAAAATCATATGAAAGGATCTCACTATCAGCATAGATATTAACATCATAAGCCTTTACTCTTGTTCGACAAATTCTTCCTATAGCTTGGTTTAAGCTAATAACAAGATGATTATTTATTGATTCAGTTTTATAGATGCTGCCTATTTGATATTCTTCGCTCTGAGTTCCTGCATATTTCTTAAAGCCAAAGCAAACAGCTTTATTAACTTCAGCATTAGCAATATCACCAACTTGACTTAAAGCTTCAATCTGATAAATATATTTTAAAAGGTTTTCTTCAGTCAATCCATTTGAAGAATTAACTAACATATTTGTTGGTTTCTCCACATAAATTGAATCAATATCTTGGCTCTTAGTTACACCTTTTTCATCTTCGATTTCATATTGCAAATTCTGACCAGTTCCTGAAGAAGGATAACTAGATAGAATGATAGCTTTCTTTTTTGCTTTAATAATTTGACCTATTGTTTTCTTTCGCTCGTCAAAATTATTACCATAAAGAAGAACAATAGAATATTGAGGAACTATCATTCCTTCTTTATTAATGCTTTCAACAAACTGATCTATATATTCTTTTGAAAAAAGATTAGAATCATCAGCTTTTGCGTTCCTGTTTGTAAGAACAAGTATTGCTTTAGAATTGGTATTTAAAAGGAAATCTTTTATGGCAACCATTACCTTTAAGAATCTTTGTTGATTGTTTTCATTGCTTTCAGCATTTTGTATCTTTTGAAGCATTTGTTCTTTTACTTCCACACCTTTAAAAATGCAATTTAGTAAGTCGGTTACACAGTTACTTGCTATAAGTTGCTTTTCCGTATTTTTTTCAGGAATAAAATGAATATAAACTTTAGATTTGTTTTTTTCTTGATTGTCTTGAAACGCCAATCTCATTCGCTCCTGATCTTCTTTTGTGGCAATATAATAATTTGGGCCTAATTTTCTTTTCAGATAACTAATATCATAATTCCCAGTAACAGTTTCAATAGTTCCTGTAGCAGATAATCCAACAACCAAAGCCTTTGATGTTAGTTGCCAAAGAAAATTTTCAGGTGTATCAAACAGATCAACCATATTAACATTCGTTGTTTCATTATGATCAATTTGATCAAAAAAAGAATAGTACCTAAAACCTTCCTCATAGAAATCTGTGTTTACAACACTCTTGGGCTTTGTGTTTTGAAACTTGTTATAGTTATTGGAAATCATATTTACCAATAATTTCTTAAATGAATAATCCAAATCAAAACTTGTAAGCACAGTTGAAATTGCCGATTCTACTTCAATTTCATCGTCTTGTGATTGTCTACCTTTCTTGTTATACCACTCTAAATAATTCCTAGATATAATGGCAATTCCGGTCACAAAATAAGAAATTAAACCTTTTATTGTTTGAATACACTCTTCAAGTTTGATTCCTTTTTCTGGGATACCCAATTGAGTTCCATCTGCTGGTTTAATAATGTTTAATTTTTTCTCATCATCATCTTCAATAAGTAGACTTTGTCCAGGCTTATTGCTGTATGTGTGAACATCAAAATCATTGAACAAAAAACTTCTATCGTTATCTTTCGAATCATATTTAAAAAACTTATTTAGTCCGTATTTGTCATAATCAGTTCTAAATTTTTGCTTAATTTTTTCTAATGTTTCCTCTGATTTAAATTTTGCGGTGGAATCTTTTAATTGATTGAGGATTTTTGGTGGAGTAATTGTGCTTTGCAGAGAATTGTTTATTTGACGGAATAATTTGAAAATATCGACTTTCTGTTGAGCAGAGTCTTCAATCTGTTTATCTAAAATAGATTTCTTGGTAGAATCTATTTCATCCATAAAAATAATAGCGCCCTTGGTTATAGAATTATTAATAAAGCGATAACCATTTTCCACTATTGTACTGTTTCCAAAATAAAATTTATCCGTTGTCATAAAAAATATTTTCTTGTTTTTGGACTCAATACTTGGATAAAGCTTAATTAGATAAGGGCAGTTGTTTTTTATATATCTAATTCGCTCAAAAATAGATAAATCTTTATAATCCTTATTCTTTAGAAGAGTATTAATAATATCGTTTCTAAAGGTAGGTTCATTAACTTCTCTGATTATTTTTAAACTATCTAAATATAAAGGATTTTGTTTATCTTTCATTCCGTTCAGATAGTGAACGGATTCCCTTAAAGTTCTAAAAGAATTAAGGTTTCTGAATTTTTCATCAAAATCTTTTTCAACACTTGCAAAATTTTCAAGAACGCATTCAGCATTACCTTGGATCTTTATAGAATATAAATCAAAGTATTCGCTTTTACCTGCTTTATTAAAAAAATCCCGAAGCTGCTCATAGGCATCATTCACATTTTTTATTAATGGAGTAATATAAAAGAAGACACGATTTTCAGAGGATGGAAAATGCTCTTCAATAAATTTCAACGCATCATGGGTTTTCCCGTCTCCAGTTGGTCTATCTATTATAAAAAGACCATTATTCTCACACGTATCTACAAAATGTTGTACTGCTTCTAGCATACATTTTCCCTTTCACCACCCATGCAATGCAAAATAGTGGTTATTAATTAATACCTATTATTCTTACCATATTTTATTAAAAGTCAATTAAAAGCAATCGGAAATAATGAAATCTAAAAATAAAATAGAATTGTTTTAGTCTTTAGTTTTATTTAAGTTTCTTATTATTTCTTCAAGTTGCTTTTATATATAATGGTTTCAACATCAATGTTCATCTATTATCAAAATTTATACATTCCTTTACACCATTTAAACATCCTTTTTGCTTTATAACAATAGATGTTTCTCATTTCAATTGACTTAAATCTTTTATGAAACGAAGCATAATCCCTTTTTCAAAAGCTATCTAATTTTTTCAAAGGAAATCAAATTAAAACTATTTTTGCTCATTAACTCTCTGAATAAGATATGCTTTTATTTTATTAGTCAAAGTATTTTTGCTTTTGATTTCTTCAGCTTCTATTCCAAGAATAGGAATATTGTATTTCTCATACAATGCCTCTTTCTCTTCTTTGTTCTTTTCATAAGCAGCGTTGTTTTTAACTCCCCAATATTCAATGTAGAAAAACGCTGCTGGATAATAAGGGAATCCAACATACCAATCAGCATTTACACCTCGTTCATGAATTTCGAGTACATCAACATGTGGAATGTGGTAAGGTGCCATCTTTTTGTTTAATAATGTCGGATTTTTCTGCAATTGAAATAATATATCATCAATATCTGCTTCTGATTGACTATCTAATTCGTGATGATCTTCTGAGGGAAAAACACGGCTTCCCGCCTCGTCCATTTTCTTAGATACTTCTGTAACATTAACTGTCTTTTTGTTATGGCAGTCCTGAATTTTCTTAATATCTTCAAATACTACATCATCATAATAGTGATAATCGAAGCCTCTTCTAAGAGCAATTGAAATTGCAACCAATTTTATACAGTTGTCTTTAATCATCTGGTCGCCATACATTTTGTACAAATTATTTTTTAATCTTTTATAATAAGTGATTAAATCATCTGAATTATTGTTGCTTCTTATTAAATCAATAGACATATCATCTGCTTGTTCATAGTCATTATAGCAAAGCGGTTTTCCGTTGCTAGGGTTTCCACAAAGTATACATTTTGAATTGTCATCATTTTCATCTTGGCGGTTTGAATCTGCATTACTTTTCTTATCTTGTTCTCTTTCTTCCGTTTGATCATCGTTTACTGGTTTATTTGCTTTTATAAAGTAATATGTGTCACCTTTTAAACCAGTTGTGCCCTCTTTTAACATATTGGCGTGATATCGGCAAAGACCATCTTTTGCAGGGTGACCATAATACGTTCTTGTGGGTTGCCCACAAATTGGACATACATTTTGTGATTCTTTTGACATTTTTTAAATATTAATCATCTCTATAAATTATATTTGAGTATATCACTATAATCAGTTACAGAAGTTTAGCAAAAGTGTCTAAATTACAATAGTTTCACCTGCTTTTTCACTTCCCCACTCCCTCTAATCTTCTTATTAAACTCATTCACATTCAAAACAATAACACC
>ENA-UOOK01005776-UOOK01005776.1-fermentation-metagenome-genome-assembly--contig:-NODE-5776-length-12260-cov-19.276198_pt1 | contig 12260 bp, 7 predicted proteins | sample MGYA00245777_ERZ724023 | MGnify/ENA primary metagenome ERZ724023 (study PRJEB28704, sample SAMN03018312) | fermentation metagenome | biome: anthropogenic terrestrial biome; feature: soil; material... | reverse complement strand
GATGGCCACGGTCAAATCCCGCCCCTTTATATTCGCCGGGTTTTACCGAACAACACGGGAATTCCGTATCCTCTCGAAACCGGTTGCTCCGCTCGGCAATTTTATTCTGAACTTTGGTTTTCGTCAGACGGTATGACACCCATAGCGCGATCCGGTTACGGCAGGACAAGCCAACCGCATATCCCTCTCGCATACCAACATGATCGACCCGCCCTGGAGCACCGTAAGGCAAATGTTCGGACGGCTGATAAAGAAGAACTTCAGAAGATGCTCCGCACCCCAATCCATATAAGACGACACTCACCGCCAACAGCACATACCCAATCTTCCTCACGGCAACTCCTTGTGCCGCAATAAAAAAGGCGGCAACAACTTGCCGCAAGCCCCAGGCATACCACTGCCCAAACGCAACGACAAGCGAAGCCGCCAAAAAGCGGTTCACTATTGCGCTGCGTTTTTATTGTGGTATTTTGGAGCTTGCGCAATACTGAATAATCAGTATCTATGTTTAGTTTTTACTTTACAATCTTTTGTTTCCTATGTTCGATTTGCCTCCGAAAAATAGCTGTTGAGAATTCTGTTATAATTTACAGCCAATCATACTTGATTGCAAGCTCATTGAGATTATATTACGGCTTCCGAATGAAATTTAATATTGAAATTTGAGGATATAATCATGCCTTTTGAAAATGGAACTTTGACCGTAACTTTCTTTGCTCTGCCGCAGGAGCTGCCGGAAAACTATATCGAACTGCTTAACTCCGAACGCGCCGGCAGCCTGGACCTGGTGAAAGATGAACCGCAGATCGGCTGGACCTCCGCCCGCTGTCTGCTGGACGCCAAAATCGAACCGGCCTCCGTGATGTGGAACAATCTCATCTATGTGAACTTACGTAAAGCCGAGCGCAAAATCCCGGCCTCCATGCTCAAAGCCTGGTGCCAGCAGGAAGAACTTGTCTGGATGCGCGCGCACGACCGTACCGACGTTCCATCCAAACAGAAAAAGCAGATCAAGGAAGAAGTGACCGAAAAGAACCTGATGTCCGTGCCGCCCACCTTAACCGCGATTCCGGCGGTGATTGACCCCGATAACCAAATGCTCTATCTGGGGGCCGCGTCCCCGGCGCAGATTGATTTGTTTATCGAATATTTTGTCAAGACGTTTCAGTTTGAACCGTTGCCGGTCAATCCGGAATACTTCTGTGAACAGGATTTTCAGACCCATGCCGACGCCCTGCCGGTCATTGAGTTTTCCGAGCGCGCCGACGGCGAAGTCGTGCCGGGCCGCGATTTCCTGACCTGGCTCTGGTACTTTTCCGAACAGAAAACTGCCGGCGTCTTGAACGTACCGCAGGTGGGCGAATGCGCGTTCACCATCGAGGGCCCGCTGACTTTCGCGCTGGCCGGAGAAGCGGACGGCGCGGCGGAAAACACCCTGAAAAACGGCAACAGCCCGCTCCGGGCGGCTGAGGCTAAAGCCGCGCTCTCGGTCGGCAAAAAACTCAAGAAAGCCAAATTTTTCCTTGAACACGAGAACGATGCCTGGACCGGCATGTTCGACGCGGACAATTTCGCATTTGGCAGCGTCAAGCTCCCGGAAGGCGAAGAAATGGACCCGACCGACCGCCTCGAAGAACGCATCGAATTTCTCGACACGTTCCGCCAGGCGCTGGCGGCATTTTACCAGAAATTCGTCGAAACTCTGCAATCCCCCGATTGGGAGCAGGAGGCCGGAAAAATCCGTCAATGGGCCGGCGAACGCGACTCCCGCTGAACTATTTTCCGGAAAATTGTATTTTGACCTTCAGTTTGCGGCCGTCAATCATGCGGATCTGCTCCAACTGGAGTTCTTCGAACAGTTCCTGGAGGCTCTCGGCGGCAGTGATTGTGACCAGTCCGTATTCGCAATCGAATGTCAGCGTCAGGAAGTCGGCGGAGGCCGTTATATGAGTTATGCTCTCCCACTGGATCAATATGTGCTTGTCCTCCTGTATCAACCAGATACGCGGGCAACGTTCATTTTTCAGGGCGTCCCAGGGATTTGAATTGATACTCATGGGCTGGCGCTCCGTTTACCGGTCCATGCCGCGCGACGGCTTTTTCTTAGGCGGCGGCATTTCTCTCGGTTTTCTGGTTTTCTGAATTTGTTGTTTGGCACGGGTAACATCCTTTGCTTTTGATTTTTTCTTCCTGGCTTCCTTTGTTATCGTGATGACGGGCAACTCCGGTCCGGCTTTACGATCCTGTTGCTCCAACGGTTTATCTTTTGCTTTCGATGACGGCATTTCCATCATCGGATATCTGTCGGCCGGCGGCTTGGTTTTTGCAGGACGTTTTTCCGGTGTCGCAGTCTTGAAGTCCATCATCGGGTATTTGTCCTCTGGTGGTTTTGAATGCGATTGCTCCGCTTTTGCGACGGGCGGCATCTCCATCATCGGGTATCTGTCCGCCGGCGGCTCAGGTTTTACAGGAGGCTTTTCTTGCGCCACGGTCTTGAAGTCCATCATCGGGTATCTGTCTACCGATGGCTCAGGTTTTACGGGAGGCTTTTCTTGTGCCACGGTCTTGAAGTCCATCATTGGATATCTGTCTACCGGCGGTTGCGGTTCCGGCTGTTTGATGCTCCCCGGAGGCGGCATTGGCATCATCGGATATTTTTCGGTTGGCGGTTCTTCCCTGACTTTGATTTCCGGTTTGGCCTCGACTGCGAATTTCATATCTTGAGCGAAATAAGTTTTTTCGCTGATAACACCAAAGCCGTATTTATTGAAACGCGCGCGACGGGAAAAGACTTTCCGGGTGTGCGCACTGATCCGCCGGGGGAGTTCCTTGACATATTCCATAATTCTGGCGGCACGGCCTTTGATTGATTTATAAGTCGTGTCCGGCAAGGTTTTCGCCTTGGCTTCCCGCGCTTCTTCGGAAAGATTGAGAATGGCGTCCTGCCTGATCTCTCCGGCTTTTACCAAGTCATGAACGCTGTTGCGGTCGGAATTGAGCGACAGTCGCGCCTTCAGAAATTCCTTTTCGGGACAATGTAGCGCCATGTGCTGCCGCCCGCGGCTGAGCGCCACATAAAATGCCTTTCTGTCCAGTGACTGCGCCGCAACCACCACATTTTCGGCGGTGCGCCCCTGAGATTTATATGAGGTCGTCACCCACCCGTATTTGAACGTATCGTACTCAGTTGGCAAATCGACCAGTTCGCGCGGCCGCCCGTCCGAATACAGCATCATTACCTTGTCCGGATCAGCGGTAATCATGGCGATGTTGCCGTTGTAAATCCGCTGGTCGCGCAAATTAACATTGAACTGTATCAGGTCCCCCTCGCACAGTTCAATTTCATGTCGTTCGCCAACTTCAATGAATTCCGCACAGCGCCTGGCATAAATGGCCTTGCCGTTATCCAAAATCAGGTTCCCATCCTTAATATCGGTAACTGTTACTGTCTCGCCGGCCTTTGCAATATCTTTCATATTCCGGATAAACGCTACCGCCATGCCCGGCTGGTAATTCCCGGCATCCCGCAACCGCGCCTTCGGCCAGTTCCACGAACGAAATACTTCTTTCGCCTGGCCATCCCCTTTGATTGAGCCGAATTCCTTCAATTTCGAACGAACCGCATCGGTTAATTTATCGCCTTCGTCATGCGTCGGTGCCACCAATATCGCCCGGTCAATAAACTGCCCGTTTTCCGTATATTCCATATAACTGTCAGCAGCTTGACTCAAATATTTGCTCTTTCCTTCATGAATAAAACCGTTCTGGTCAAAACGCTCGAACGCCGCCTCAAAACGTCCCAACGCACAATCCGAAATCCCGCGGCGGTATTCTTCATTTTGCTGCCGATGAATGTCAGTCAATGAAAAACGTTCGATCTCCGAATGTTCTTCCAGCAGACGGAAGAAATCCCCATTCTCAACCGCATTATGCTGCCGCGCATCCCCCACGAACAATACTCGATAATTATTCGCGCGCGCAACCTTGACAATCTCCACACCCTCGCGCAATGAATTCAGCCCGGATTCGTCGATGATCACATAACTTCCGCCAGGCGGTTTCTCCTGCGACAACAAAAATGAAGCCACCGTCTGCGACTGCTCGAATCCCTCCTGTTTCAGCACATCCGTGGCACTGTTTGTCGGCGCAATCAAATGAATGCTCTCAATCCCTCCGCTTCGCAATCCCTTGCATAGCTCCTGCAAAGTCGAAGTTTTTCCGGCCCCCGCCACGCCACGAAACAAATTAAACCGGTCCTTTGAACTCAACATTCCGTGAATCAGCTCCGCCTGTTTCTGCCGCGTTTCCTGCCCCGGAAATGCCACAAAATTCGATGCAATCGGTTCAAACAAATCTTTCTGCGTTTCCACCGACTCGATCGCATAAAGTTCCTGCTGGATAATCTTTTCCGTCGAATAATACGGATTGACTTCCAATCCACCCAGATTCTTCAACTCCGGTACATCATTAACTGCCGCTTTCAAAGTTTTCAGGTCAACTTTTCCGAAATTCTGATTCAAAGTTTCCGCTAATACTTTGTCAAGCTTCAAAACACTGTCACGCTCATAAACCGCCGGCAATGCTGCCTGAATCATCTCCACCGTCGCAGCACTGCCCGCAACCTTTTCCGGCCAATAATTCTTTTCCGCGTTCCAAACCACTTGTTCCAGATTCCACTTCTGATTATAGGTCAACTGTTTAAGCTGATATTTTTTTACTTTATCAGCCGTAATTTCCTTGAGTTTCTGATCCCGTGTCGTCATCGAAATAAAATTATTTTCCCCCAAAGTAGGTTTACGCCCATGCTCCTCGATAAACTTTTGCTCCAATGCCTCAATCTGAGCTCTCCGCTTCGAAAACTTATCCATGATTTTTTCTGAAACCCCCTCAATGTCAAACCAGACAATACTCCCCTTGTCATCCAGATGATTCACCGTCTGATACCCCATTTCGCGACATCTCCTGGCCAGCTCATTGTGATAAACCTTGCCCGCATAACGAATCGCCCGCACCATTTCCAAACTTTCCAATGCCTTGAACTCACCATCCGCAGTTTTCGTTACATTCGCCACCACATTGTGACTATGCAACTGCGGATCCAACGCCCGACTCGCATCATGCAAAAACGTCGCATACAAAATATTCCCCGTAATCTCATAATTATTTGTCCGAGTCTGATCACCTTTGCGCAACCTCACCGCCGCCAACCTTTCCAGTTCATCCATCGCCACATCCACCGCTTCCCGATGAGCCACAATCAACCTCTTGTCAAACATCGACAACACCGATACCGACTTCGGCGCCGCACACTGAAAATCAAAAAAACGCACCCCTGTTTTCACCGTCCTTTGTGTCAGCTTCCTCAACGTATCAGGATTGATATTCTTCTGCAACAGACTGAATGTCTCAGCATCTACTTCATTCCCGATCAAACCCAAATCCCAAACCAGCTTCCCCCGCCAATACCCGGACACCTTTTCATTCTCCGAATAATAATCATTGCACGAAAGATGATTATGATAAAAAGCCTTCCCAGCCCCGCTGGTAGCCCTGATCTTCGTCATATTAAACAAAACAATCACCTCCGTCAAAATCCATGCCATTTTGCTTTCTGTCACCATCATACAACAAAGCTTTCGAAATATCAACAGTTTCTTTTCTTCCCAACAGGGAAGTTCCGGAACTTCCCTGTTTAAGTTTTAATAAAACGCAAAACCCCTATCACTGATAGGCTTTTCCGGAGAGCAGCAAAATGCGGAAAACAGCGGCAATTTCGTTGCTTCTTTTCGCCGCTTTTTGCATGGAGACCGTTTCGAGTCATTGCAGCGGTAAAAAGCAGCAAAAGCGGTTACGAGGCCGCCCGACAATGCAGCGTTGTCACTGTGCATGTTGCTTTTTTCGACAGCGGCTTTTATCTTATCGCAAAGCCTGAACAGAGGAGTTTTTCATGTCATCAACACCGCCCTATCAAAGCAGACTGATTCCACACCAGAAAGAGATTTTTCGTATGTGGTACAATGAACGCGCCACGCTCAAAATGATTCAGACGTTCCTCGCCGAAAAATCTGTGCACATTTCCCTGTCGGCACTTTCCCGATTCATCAAACGCCGGAAACAACAAAGCGATCCTCACGATAATCCCGAATTGCAATCAAAACGCTTATTGCGGAATGATCGGAGCAAGGCATTGTCGATCCTTGAAAATCTGATGGATCGAAATTTGTCGGGCTGAGTATTCATGGGGAAATGAAGAAGATAAAATTTACCGACTTTCATTCTGTTTCAAGCACTGTTATAATGTACGACAAGCAATCATGGTTCAGCAATTTGTAAATTCGGAGCCTTTAAAGTTAAAAACAAACCATAAACTTATTGAATTCGACATAGTGTCGGCGACTTTCCGACACAAAGCGTACTTGAGAGAACCGCCAATTTTAATAAAGAATACGCGCCTTAAACGCAAGCACAGGTTTCGCGACTCTATGTTTGTTGTAAAGGCGCAAGCTCTGGCGGACTTCTCCCAAAACAATGAACAAAAGTCGCCTTTTGTGCAACAAGGAGAGACACAACCATGATATGGCAAATGTGGGCGATTGCAGCATCCATCGCAGCCGCGGGATGTTTTTGCCGACGGATCCGACTTGAGCAGAAATACCGCCAATTCCGTAAAAGCCTCAATATGTTTCATGCGGAATTCGGGCATGAAATCAAAACGTCGTTCAATTGCATCATCGGCTTTGGCGAGCTGTCGGCTAAAGAATGAATGTTGTATATCCAGAATCTCAATCTTTGATTACTGTCTTAGACTCCAATAATCAATCGGAGTTTTGCCGCTTCTTCACACCGACTTCTTTCAAATGTGCGCAATTTTTCGGACGTTATCCGGCCGCTTGTTCCTTCCTTTCATGGATGATGATCCGAAAACGGCGGAAATCGTCACCAAGATTCTTTTTCTGGCGGAAGACCACAAACTCAAAGATCCGAATATCCTCAGCCAGATCAAAGACTCGTGAAAAGGAAAATGGACAAATTTGAGTAGTCAAGGTTCATTCTGAGTAAATTTCACATGAGTACCTTGGCTGTTGATTTTTGCTATTTGGTATTTGGTGCCATTTAACGAAAATTGATCCTTTGCGGTTATATGAGATAATAATTTCTTTCCCTTGTCGTTATTGTAAATGAAAATATTCACATCGTCATTGTCTGAATATTTTCCAGTTGATTTGTAGTCAACAAGTTCAACCCAATACAGCTGGTTACCTATTTGTACTTCGCCAGAACGTATTGATGAAGTTTTGTAGAACACTTTTCCATCCTTGAAATACAGGGTGATCGAATATGGCTCCGACGATTCATGATCACCATTTCGATACTTAATATTAAAATTAATTTGATATGGCTTTTTTAAAGATATGGCTTTTTTATTCATGAAATCGGTATCATCATCAAATGCCATGCGCAAATTTGCGTTGGCTCCCAAAACAAAAATCATGTTGACGGAGTTTAATTTATCAAATTCCAGTTTACTATATTGATATTTTACATCAGCTGGAGGGATATCCCAAAATGCTTCAGGAGGATATTCGGATAATTGCAATTGATGCAACGGAACGTTAATACTTGAATTTAAACCGGCATAGGCAAGATAGTCCACATTGCGATCAATATAACTTTGGAGAATCGTGATCAAGTTTTTTTGAGATTTATAAAATCCAGTCTCTGAAAATTTAGATTGGTAATCCTGAAGTTTCTTCTTGAATTGTCGATTTTGAACTGAAGTTGCTACTCGTTTATTCAAGAAATCCGTTATTTGACGAAGTTCGAAATCATTGACAACCAGCTGTTCTTCTCGCAATATTTTATATAATTCAACTTGTGCATTTCGTTCGGCTATTTGTGCCGTGGCGGTTCCCGTAAGAAGCCGTATATGTTCACCGAATTCACTTTTGATCTGTGAAGCATATATCAAGACCATGGCGTTATTTTTGTTATTCCAATGTTCAATAGCCAAATAATAGTTTTGTGTCTCCTGCCATAAAACTTTAATCCGTTTCTCGCGCTCTTCAATAGCAATTTCGTGAACCGCTATTTGTTTTTCCTGATTTCCTTGTTGAATTATTAAGTTATCGCCATCAATCCGTAACAATTTGGCGCTGATCAAGCCACTGGTTTGCAGGTTTACCATGAGAAGCCCGCCGACATCTTTTTCAAATGTACCGGCAATGCGTTGGTTGGCTGTTGTTAAATCGCGGGTAACGGATAAGATATTTTCAGGAAGGATTGTTATGTGCTTTTGAGTATGCTTATGGGCTTCGCTATATTTTCTTGCCAATAAAAGATTTGCTATTTCGGCCATAATTTCATGGCGCTTAGCGGCTAATTCTTTTTGTAACTGTTGATAAAGCTCCTGAGCCAAGGAGTTACGCACGTATTCGGTTTCTTCCATTAATTCCCCTTTGTAATTTCGGAGTAAATCAATGGCTTCTTGAAGTTTCTTTTCTCCGGCAAATCGTTGCGCTTTTTCAGTCAAATCTTTTAAAAGTGCCACTCGGCGAACTTCCTGTTTTGCTTGTTCCCGACGTTTCTGTTCTAATCTCAATGCTTCTTCCTGGGCGGCTCTTTCGCGAGCAAGACGAGCTTCAGCCTGGTCTCGGAGTGCTTTCTTGGCATTGAAATAAGAATCGACATTGTATCCAATAATGAAAATAGCGCCAACACTGACAATGAGGCTTAAAAATAGAATCAGAGATTTTCCAATTAGGTTTTTCTTATTGATGAAATTTCCTGCAGTCATTATTTTTTATTCTTCAATGAGTCAAGATCATATAACAAACCTGGCTGAAAAAGAACAGGCGCGCGAACAAAACAAATTTCATCGCCTTCTTTTGACGGCGGAGAAGGCTCTCCGGGCGTCAAATTCATCCATACATTACGAATAATAGTGCAATTATTTCTTGGAATAAATTTTATTTGATATACAATGATGTCACTTTTTTTGACCTCTTGTTCGAGATTCGTCCATTGAGTTGCACTTGGCATGACCACAATTTTACGATGCAGCAGAACCTTGCAATCAGGGTCTGCCATTACAGCAATGGGATGCGGCGCTTTTTGTTCGGATTTGTTTTTCATTGACTTTAATAGAGTAATTGCCGGCGCGGCAAATTCACTGTCTTTATATTTTGAAACTAGATCCTGACATGTTTGAATTGCCAAGATATAATCGCCATGATTGATTGCCGCCAAGGCCATGGCTAACATGGCTCTGGGCGCAATAATGTTTCTGGCTTCTCCCTTAATGGGTTTTTGGCGGTTTTTCTTTTTTGATTTCTTTGTTTTTTTGCTTGAATCCTCAATCTTACTACCGGATAATAGACGAAACTCATTGCAAGCAGCCGGAAAGCCCTGTCGATTTTCAGCCATAAGACATGCTTTCAAATATCGTACCTCTGCGACCGCCAGAGATTTGTCAAACAAAGGATTTTTTATTGTTTCCTCCGCAAATTTAACTGCCGCTTGTTTCTGACCGCTGCTGACCAGACAATGCATTCTCCCCAGGCGTGCAATAGCGAGATCTGCAATATCATTCCTGGTATCTGCATGGCGAATCACATGATTGAACAGCTTATTTGCCTCATTTTTGTGATCGGAAAGGAAATAAAAAAATGCTAATTGAAGATATTCCTCAAACCGATCAGCAGTCTTCATCAATGTTTCCGGAATCAAGTAACTATCTTCCATCAACCCGGCTTTTAAGTTTCCGACGGCAAAACTATCCTTGACGATCTGCATCGGAGTAAGCGTTGGCGCTTTTTCGAAAACGGCAGCGGCATCTCCATCCATATCCTGTTCACCCAGTAAAAACCCATAGAGTAATTCCGTTCGCACCATAAGATTCGGTAAATACCAGGGAGAGGTCAGGCGGTTGTTAATACTTTCTGGATATTTTGCTGTAGCGATCAGATTTCCACAATCATCAGCTTTCAGAAAAGTTTTAGGTGCTGCGGCAATAATGTCTCGTTTTAACGCATCATTTATTTCGGCCAGTTGCGGTATAATCTCAACCAGTTTTGTATCAGCGGCTTTCAGGCACCATTCTCGCAACTGTTTGCATTGGTCAACAGCAGCATCCAATTTACTATCCAAATAACTTAGCACGGCTAAGGTGTACATCATCTCTCCCCGATAAAGACCATACGGATTTTCCCGAATCATTTTTTGGTATATTTGAACAGCTTCTCGAGGATTTCCCAGTGAAATCAGGCAATCGCCAATATAACACCCCGCCGCTTCCTTCAGCGTACCATCTCCTATCTGACGGTAAAGATCAATAGCTTCCTGATATTTTCCGGAAAAGTGCGATTCTCGAGCTTTACGATAGATGGCAAAGTCTTTTCCGTAGGTCTTAATATCAAACTGCTCCCGAGCCTGATATAATAATTTATTGGCCGCCACTTGGATTTGCCGTAAATCCTCCAAGGTCTGTTCGGAGATTTTGTAATCGCTAAATCCTTGCGGAGTACTGGCCGGCTTGGAATTAATAATCCGCCGACAAGTATACATGCAAGGCCGAAACTGTTCCATTTTCATCTGAGCCTGTGCTCTAATCCAAAGAGCAGGCATTAACAGGTGAATTGCATTAATGGATTTATCTTTTTCATAATAATCGGCAGCCTCAAGGGCTTCCTGGTACTTGCCAAGTGAATACAAGGCTGTTGCAAGTTCAAGATTCCAGTCTTCAGGTCGATGCAATTCGATTTGCTCTAACGTTTTCAGGGCGGCTGTCGGGTTACCGCTCATCGTTTGACAGCGAGCAGTTAGTAATTGAAATTTCGCCCAATATTGGGGTTCTGCATCTTGTTTGGGCTGCTTGCTTTTCAGGATCGACAATGCTGTTCTGTATGATTTTTTCTCGAGTTGCCTTTCTGCTTTTGTTAGTTCTTCATCAAGGACTGTATTTGCCAATATACTCCCGAGTCCCCACAAAATCCCTGCAATAATCAATCCTTTCATCATATATACTCCGGTTCTACATTCTCAATACTTTCTTGATATTATCGTTGCCGTAATATAATTGACCGCGAAAAAACATTACCGGAGCATCACCCGGTTCTTTTATTTCAAGGCGTTTTTCAAGTTCCAACAAAAAATGCAGCCCTTCCTTATTATCAAGATTAACCTGAACGATCTTGCTGCCGGCTTTAAATACTTCAGGTAGAAAATGCATTTTCAAGTGATTGCATTCTGCGCAATCGGTTCCGGATAATATCCATGCAACAGCATTGGCATACGGAGCGTCATTTATATCACCACCGACATATTCAACATATTCGATTGATAATTTATCATCCGAGGCGACAATTGGATTTTCAGGTCCTCCATTGGTAAATTCAACAGGCAGAAATAATATTTCAGTTCGGTCGTTATAATTGCAGGTCAGCGGAATGTTTCGGACAATCCGTCCATCATAATTTTCGGGGTTTACAACTAAAATCAATTCTGCGTTTTGCCCGGGAGCAATAGACTCCGGGGTTTCCAATAATTCAATACAGGGACATGGGGATCGCCAGTTGGAAAAATTCAATATAAAATTGCTTTTATTGGTCAAATTTATTGTTAGCTCCGCTGAGGTTTTACTCATCAAACCGAAGTTTAACGGTTCTTGATTTCTAGTATAAAGAATCATATTTTTATAATTGCGGGTTGGAATTCCAAAATGAACATTCAGTCCTTCCGGAATATCAGATAAGTTTACATTTCTTTTTCCGCATCCCGCTACCACTGCCATCAGCAATAATCCAGACAGCATCCATTTGATAATGCGCATCGTGTATTTCATCCCTCCCGTAAAATTCTCATCTTCACACAGCAAAGCTCTGACAATAATATAATAATAACTGCATTACAAAGCGAATGCAAGAATATTCTTGAAAAATTTCGAAATTTGTCGAAAGCATCATCACTGATTCAATTATTTTCATTCAAATCAACAAGCTATACGCAATATTTAATATAATATTATTTTAAAAGCACGCGTAAGCACAAAATATTATATTTTTTTAGTAATTAAGTATTTATGATAATTTTTTATCGGGAAAAATTCATTTAATATGTTGACAAATTGTTTTATTGGCTCTATTTTATATTATAGTGCGGGAAAGTCGTTGAAATAAACCTCAAAATAATTGGGAGATTAAAAATTATGGTTATTGTCCCAAATTTTGTGAAGAACACTTGTAATTTCCAACGCCGATGACGAC
>ENA-UOOK01005775-UOOK01005775.1-fermentation-metagenome-genome-assembly--contig:-NODE-5775-length-12261-cov-4.957152_pt1 | contig 12261 bp, 9 predicted proteins | sample MGYA00245777_ERZ724023 | MGnify/ENA primary metagenome ERZ724023 (study PRJEB28704, sample SAMN03018312) | fermentation metagenome | biome: anthropogenic terrestrial biome; feature: soil; material... | reverse complement strand
AACGAAAGTTTCGCGCAGGCCCCGTTTTTTCGCCGGAAGCCGGGTTCAGGCGGAGATCCGGCGGAAAGCGCGCCGGTCTTTTGTCAGGAAGCGCCGGCTGAAAAACGTCGGGGAGATCACGAAAGGGAATTACGAATATTGCTGAATGATTTTCAGCAAGCGGCCGGCGTCTTCGTCAGGAATATTTTCGGAAAGCCTTGCCCCGGCGATGACTGGAGCCCAGGCAAGGATATCACTGCGAGACAGGCCGCTTTTCGCGCAATAAAGATTCAGATAAGCGTCGGCCAACTTAGAAGAAAATCGGGAGTAAAGCAGATGGGTGCGGGAAACATCGGCGCACGGATTGCCGGCGCTGGAGTCGATCCAATCGATAATAACCGTTTTGTTTTCGGCCTTGATCAGGTTGAAAACGTGATAATCGCCATGGCAGAGCTTGTTTTCCATCGGCAGACCGGCTAAACGCTCCAACAGGCTTGCTTTGCTTGCCTCGTTTAATATATCTGCTTCCCGGAGCTGCCGGGCCAGTTTATCCCTCATCGGCTCCAGCGCGGTTATGGATTTTGAATGCATGCCTATCTGGATGTCGACGGAAAGAGACAGGAAGTCCTGAGCTTTGCCCATATCCTGCCGCATCAGTTCCCCGAAGGTCGGGCCTTCGATATGCTCCATAACGATTGCCTGACGCCCGTTGACGCGAGTGACGCCGAAGACCTGGGGAACGGGAAGGCCGCATGTATAAGCGATTCTTTGCTTGTTTGCTTCATATTCGGCTTCCCCGTCGGGAGACCGGGCGCGAAACAATTTGATGATTTTCCCGTGATAAAGATAGATATCGGCTGAGTTCCCTTTGGCGACCGGGTTTGCAAAAGCCATTTTTCCGCCTCCATGCCGATCTTGCCGGGCGGCGGGGAGAGCGCGGACGGGGAACCGCGCGCGGCCGCGCCCTTGTTTCGGTTGATTCCGTATGATAAGGTAAGCTTGCGAGCGTCCGGGCCGCCCGGTTGTGAAGAAGGCGATGCACGGTTCCGTCCCGGCTCGATCCCGCGGCGGTTGGGAGCGGGCTTTCCCGGGAAATTCCCGTCCCCGCTCAGTCGACGGATTTCAGGCTCTCCACCATGTCGATCTTCCGGAACCGCGGGCGCATGATCAGGTCCACGGCGCCGGTGAAGCCGAACGTGAGCAGGATGCTCCAGAAATAGGAACGCGGCACGATGTCCCTTGGGAACATGCAGATGTCCACCTCCACCGTGGTGACGACCGCCGCGTGCATGTAGACGCCCAGCGCGAGCCCGAGTGCGCAGCCGATGGCCGTGAGGACGGTGGTTTCGCGGTAGATGTACGCCTCGCACTCGCGCACGGTGAAGCCCAGCACGCGCAGCGTGGCCATCTCGCGTGCGCGCTCGTTGATGTTGATGTTCGTCAGGTTGTACAGCACCACGAACGAGAGCGTCCCCGCGCAGAAGATGAAGATGAGCACGATGATGTCCAGCGCGCGGACGATCGAGTCGAACGACGAGGAGATGTCGTCGAGGAAGGTGGCCGTGGCCACGCCCTCCTGTTTCAGCAGGTCGCGCGTCAGCCGCGTGCGCGCGGCGGCGTCGCCGGACGCTCCGCGCGCCAGGATCTCGTTGCTTTCTTCGCCGCGGCCCGTCGCGGCGCGGTAGAGCGCCGGGTCGATGTAGACGAAATTGTAGATGTAGTTTTCCGTCACCCCGGTCACGGTGAAAACCTGCCGTTTCCCCGCGCCGTCCTCCACGGCGATGCGGCCGCCCGGCCGCAGGCCGAGCAGCGAGGCGAGCTTTTCGGTGACGACCACGCTGTTTTTCCCGAACGGGACCTCACGGCGCGAGACGCGCTCCCGCAGGCTGAGGAATTCCGGCAGGTCGGCCGCGTTTTTCGGCACGACCACGTAGGCCGAAACGGTGCCCCCGCCGGGGGACGAGGCGTTCGACGTGTCCGAAGAGCGGCTGGAGCACTCCATCCACGCGGCGACGCGGGACTTGTCGTTCAGGAGCTTCGAGACTTCCCCGGAAACGCCGCCCTCCTGCAGCGAGACGTCGAGGTTGTACCGGTAGACGCTGGAAAACTGGTACGAGACGATATGCTTCACGCTGTCCTGAAGGCCGAAGCCGGTCAGCATCAGCGCCGTGCAGCCGGCGATGCCGGCCACGGTCATCACGAGGCGCTTTTTGTAGCGGAACAGGTTGCGCGCCGTCACCTTGGCGGAAAAGTTCATCCGCTTCCAGAGCAACGGGATGCGCTCCAGCAGGATGCGCCTGCCGGGCTTCGGCGCTTTCGGCTGCAGCAGGGCCGCCGGCTTTTCCGAGAGCGCCGCGTGCGCGGAGCCCAGGGTGGCTGCCACGGCGATGCCCGCCGCCAGCAGGCAGCTGAGCGCGGCGTTGCGCCAGTCCATGCGCGGCGGGCTGATGGGCGGCGCGGCGTACAGGATGCGGTAGGCGTTCCAGCACGCGGAGGGCAGCGTCAGGCAGCCGGCGACCACGCCGGCGAGCCCGCCGCTCAGGCTGACCATCACCGCGTAGATGAGGTAGCGCCGCGCGACGGCCTCTTTGGAGAAGCCGAGCGCCTTGTACGCGCCGATCTCCGAGCGCTCCTCCTCCACCATGCGCGTCATCGTGGTGAGCACGACGAGCGCCGCCACGAGGAAGAAGAAAACCGGAAACATGCGCGCGATGGCCTCCATGCGGCCGGCGTCCTCCGTAAAGCTGTGGAACCCGACGTTTTTGTCGCGGTCCAGCACGTACCAGACCGGCTCCTTCACCGCGTCGATCTTTTTCTGCGCCGCGTCCAGCTTCGCTTTGGCGTCGCCGAGCGACCGCCGCGCCTTGTCCCGCGAGGACTCGTAATCGCTCCGCCCCTTTTCCAGCTCCTTCTCCGCGGAGACGAGCCGCGCCTTTCCGCTTTCGAGCTGCGTTTCCGCTTCGGCGAGCTTGGCGGACTGCCCCGAGAGCTGCGCTTCGGCTTCGTCCAGCTCTTTCGCGGCCGCTTCCAGCTTCGCCCCGGCGTCCGCTTTCTGCCGCCGATAGGCGGCTTCCCCCCGCTCCAGTTCCGTTTTCTTTTCCGCGAGTTCGGAGTTTCCGCTTTCCAGCTCCGCGCGCGACGTTTTCAGCCCGGCGGATTTTTCGTCGAGCTGTGTCTGCGCTTCGTCGAGCTGTTTTTTCTTCGCATCGAGCTGCTGCCGGGCGTCGTCGAGCTGTTTCCCGCTTTCGTCCAGCTCCGCCTGCGCCTGCGCGAGCTGCCGCTTGCCGTCCGCGAGCTTCGATTCGGCGGCGGAAAGCGCGGCGCCCTGCTGCTCGTAGGTGGAGATGGTTTTCCGCAGTGCTTCGGCGCTGTCGCCGCCGCCCTGTCCGGCAGCCTCCAGCAGGGCAAGCGCGTCCCCGGCCTGCGCGATTTTCCCGGCCCCGGCGCTCCACGCGGCGCGGTTGCGGCTTACCTCCGCCTTTGCCTCGCGCAGTTCGGCGGATTTGCCGTCGAGCTGGCTCCGCGCTTCTTCGAGCTGCTTTCCCTTTTCGTCGAGCTGAGCCTGGGCGGCTTCAAGCTCCTTCCGGTTCCCGTCCAGCTCCGCCTGCGCCTGCGCGAGCCGCCGTTCCCCGCCTGCGATCTGCGTTTCGGAGTCCGCCAGCTTTTTCCGCGCGGCGTCCAGCTCCGCGCGGGCGCTTTTCAGTTTTTCCTCCGCCGCGGCGAGCGCGCCCTCCGCGCTCCGTTTTTCCGTTTCGTACGAATTCCGTCCGGCGGCGCAGGAGGCGCGGGCTTCGGCGAGCGCGCTTTTCCCTTCCGCGAGCCGCGCTTCGGAGCCCGCAAGCTGCGCCCTGTTCCGCCCGAGCTGCGCGGCGGCCTCGTCGAGCTTCGCCTTCGCGCCGCTCAGCCGGAGCTCCGCCGACTGCTTCTGCGCGCCGTAGTCCGCCCGGCCGTCGTCGAGCGCCTTCTGCGCGTCCGCCACGACCTCTGCGCGGCGCGCGGAAGCCCGCCGTTTCCCGGCCTTTTCCAGCGCGCTCCGGACGGGCGCCACCGCGTCCCTGTACTCCTGCGTGAAGCAGTCCAGCGCCGCCGCGCCTTTCACCCGCACATAGAGGCAGGTGTAGTCCGGCCCGGTGAACGCCTGCGGCGGCACGTAGAGGAAATGCGAGAGCTGCCCGTTCCCGATGTCCGTGCTGCCGTAGACGTAGCTCAGGTAGGCGGGCGACTCCACGAAGCCGACGATGCGGAATTTTTTCGCTTTCAGCAGGCTTTTCCCGCCCTGCTCCTCCACGGTGACGGTGTCCCCCGCCTTCAGCGACTTTTCCGGGAGGAACTGCGCCGAATCCAGCACGCACTCGTCCGCGCTCCGCGGCCACCGGCCGGAGAGCAGCAGGGGCCGGTTCATCGAGCCGGCCCCCGCGTCCTCCGCGCCCTGTTCCGGCAGCGCGTGGATGCGCAGCGCCACGTCCTCGCCCGCCACGCGGCTGATGACGTCTTCCTGCCGGGTGGGCATCACGGCCTCCACGCCTTTTTCGGCGCGCACGGCCTTCGCGTCGTTTTCGGAGAAGCCGAGCGTGGAGACGATCTGCACGTCCATGAAGTTCCGGTCGTCGAGGTAGCCGTCCACCGTCTCGCGCATCTGCGGCGCGACGGAGAAAACGCCCGCGGCGAAGCCCGCCCCCAGCGCCACGATGGCGAAGACCGCGGCGGAGCGGGACTTGGAGTGCGCTACGGTGCGGAGGATGGATTTTCCGAAAGCTTTCATCCTGATTTCCTTTACCACTCGATCTTTTCCGCGGGAAGCGGGTTCGCGTTTTGCGTGACGGACTGCACTTTGCCGGAATGGATGCGGATCACGCGGTCCGCCATGGCGGGAAACGCCTGGTTGTGCGTGATGACGACGACGGTGCGGCCGGACCCGCGGCAGGCGCGCTGCAGCAGCGCCAGCACCTGGCGGCCCGTCGCGTAGTCCAGCGCGCCCGTGGGCTCGTCGCAGAGCAGGAGCTTCGGGTTTTTCGCGATGGCGCGGGCGATGGCCACGCGCTGCTGCTCGCCGCCCGAGAGCTGCGCCGGGAAATTGTCCATCCTCCCGCCGAGGCCCACCCGCCGCAGCACCTCGCGCGGGTCCAGCGGGTCGTTGCAGATCTGCGACGCGAGCTCCACGTTTTCCAGCGCCGTCAGGTTCTGGATCAGGTTGTAGAACTGGAAGACGAAACCCACGTCGTACCGGCGGTATTCCGTCAGCTCCCGCTCGGTGCAGGCGCTCACCTCGCGGCCGTCCACCGCGATGGTGCCGGAGGTGCAGGAATCCATGCCGCCCAGCATGTTCAGCACGGTCGTTTTCCCCGCGCCGCTCGGTCCCACGATGACCGTGAACTCGCCCTTTTCGATCTCGAAGTCCACGCCGTCCGCCGCCGCGATGACGCCGCCCCCCATGCGGTACTCCTTGCGCACGTTCCGGAATTCCACGAACGCCACAGGCCTTTTCCCCCTTTCCTTATTTATGCTTGTGAAGTATAATAGATCATTATACACGAATTGCGGAGGGGAATCAACCGCGGAAAGGCGCTTTACAAATCGCGGAAAACGGGTATCATGGGAGTATCGCAGCGAAAGGCGCCGATCGCCGGGAACGGGGGAAAAAAGATGAAACGCAGGGCCGCCAGGCCGAGGGATTGGGAAAATCCGGAGCTTACGGGAAGGAACCGCGAGCCGCCGCGCGACCTCGGCGCGCCGTACCCCTGCGCGCGGGACGCGCTCGCCGGCGGGCCGTCGCCGTACGTGCTCGGCCTCGACGGCGAGTGGGCGTTCCGTTACCTGCCGGGCGGCGCGGAACCGCCGGAAAATTTCTTCGCGCCGGATTACGGCGACGCCGGGTGGGACCGCCTGCCCGTGCCCTCCGTCTGGCAGCTTCACGGCTACGGGAAGCCGTACTACCTCGCGTTCTCGTACCCGCCGGCGGTCGGCGTGCGGCGCGGCCGCGTGCCGGACATCGACGCGTCGAAGAACGAAATCGGCCTTTACCGCCGCTCGTTTTCGCTGCCGGCGGCGTTCGCGGGCCGCGAGCTCTTCCTGCGCTTCGGCGCGGTGAAGTCCGCGTTCTACGTCTGGGTGAACGGGAAGCCCGCCGGCTTCTCGAAGGGCTCGATGGAGCCGGCCGAGTTCGACGTGACGGCCCTGGTGAAGCCCGGCGGGAACACGGTGGCGGCGGAGGTGATCCGGTTCAGCGACGGCACCTACCTCGAGGACCAGGACATGTGGTTCTTCAGCGGCATTTTCCGCGGCGTGAGCCTCGCGGCGGAGCCGCGGGTGTTCCTGCGCGACTGGTTCGTGCGCGCCGTGCCGGACGCGGATTACGCCGACTGGCTGCTCGAGGCGGACCTCTTTCTCTCCAACCGCACGGCGGAGCGCGCGGAGCTGACGGCCGAGCTGCTTCTGTGCGGCCCGGAGGGCGGCGCGCCGATCGCCCGCTTTTCCCGCCCCGCCGCCGCGGACGCCCGCTCCGGGAGCGCCGTGCCGCTCGCCGGCAGGGTGGAGCGGCCGCTCCTCTGGAGCGCCGAGCAGCCGAACCTTTACCGCGTAACCGCCGTGCTGCGCGGGCCGGACGGCGCGGAGATCGGGGCGAAGAGCGTTCTTTTCGGCTTCCGGTCGGTCGAGATCCGGGACGAGAGGCTCCTGGTCAACGGCAGGCCCGTCCGGGTCCGCGGCGTGAACCGCCACGACTTCGACCCGGACGAAGGCTGGGCGGTGCCGCCGGAGGAGCAGCGGGAGGACGTCGCCCTCATGAAGCGCGCCAACATCAACGCGGTGCGCACCAGCCATTACCCGGACGATCCGCTCTTCTACGACCTCTGCGACCGTTACGGCCTCTATGTGATGGACGAGGCGGACCTGGAGTCCCACGGCGTGCGCAGGCAGGGCATCCCGGGCGGAGACCCGCGCTGGACCGCCGCCTGCGAGGACCGGGTGACGCGCATGGTGGCGCGCGACAGGAACCACCCCTGCGTGATCCTGTGGTCGCTCGGCAACGAGGCGGGCTTCGGCGCGAACTTCGCGGCGATGAAGCGGGCCGCCCGCGCGCTGGACTCCACGCGCCCGTTCCACTACGAGGGGGACCCCGGCCTGACCGTGAGCGACGTCGCTTCTCTGATGTACCCCGCCCCGGAGACGCTCGAAAAGCTCGGCCGCCACGAGGCGCTGGAGATCGGCCTGCTCGACCGGGTGAAGAACCGCATGACTTCCGACAACAAGCCCCTGCGGCCGGAGCAGTACCGCGGCAAGCCGGTGCTGCTGTGCGAGTACGCCCACGCGATGGGAAACAGCCTCGGCGACTTCCAGGAGTACGAGGATTGTTTCGACCGCTACCCGAACCTTGCGGGCGGCTTCGTGTGGGACTTCGTCGACCAGGCGGTCCGGCGGCGGACGCCGGAGGGCGACCGCTGGCTTTACGGCGGCGACTTCGGCGAGGAGGTCGGCGACGGGAATTTCTGCGCCGACGGCATCGTGGCGGCGGACCGCACGCCCCACCCCGCCTATTACGAGGTGAAAAAGGCGTACCAGCCCGTGCGCGTCCGCGCCGTGGACCTGAGCGGGGGCGTTGTCCGCGTGGAGAACCGCGGCGCGTTTTCCGATCTCTCCGGGTTCGAGATGCTCTGGCAGGTCACGGAGGACGGCCGGCCCGTCGCGCAGCGCAGGATGGAGCCGCCGCCGGCCGGCCCCGGGGAGAGCCGCGAGGTCCGCCTGGGCTTCCGCACAACGGATTTCCGCCGGGATGCGGAGTGTTTCCTCACGGTGTTTTTCCTCGCGCGGAACGCGACGCCCTGGTGCCGGAAGGGCTACCCCGCCGCGTTCGAGCAGTTCCAGCTCGCGCCGCCGGCGTTCCGGCCGGAGCCGGAGGAGGACCGGCCGCTCCGCCTGGAGGTGACGCCGGAGGCGTACCTCGTTTCCGGCGAGGGGTTCCGCGCCGCCGTCTCGCGCCGGAGCGGCGACCTCGTCTCGCTGGACTACGGCTTCGGCGAGCTGCTCCGCGCGCCGATGCGGCCGAACTACTGGCGCGCGCTCACCGACAACGACCGCGGCTACGCCAACTTTTCGCCGCGGTGGGAAAAGCTGCTCACCTGGCCCTCGATGCGCTGGCGCGGGGCCACGGAAAAGCGCCGCGTGCGCGGCGTTTCGGCGGAACGGCGGGGAAACCGCGCCGTCGTCACGGTGGAGCAGCGCGTGCCGCACTGCCGCGGGCGCGCCGAGACCGTCTGGGAGGTCGACGGCGGCGGCAACGTCTTCCTGCGCCACAGCATCCTGCCGAAAGGGAGCATGATGCGCCTCGGCTTTACGTTCGGCCTGCCGCGCGCCCTCCGGAACGTGACCTGGTACGGGCGCGGCCCGCACGAGAACTATTGCGACCGCAAGACCGGCGCGCCCGTGGGCGTCTACTCGCTGCCGGCGGAGCGTCTCGGCCACGCCTACCTGCGCCCGCAGGAGAACGGCGCGCGAACCGACGTGCGCTGGATGGAGGCCGTGGACGGCGAGGGGAACGGCCTGCGCGTTTCCGCGAAGCGGCCCTTCGGCTTCAGCGTCTGGCCGTATACGCAGGCGGACCTCGAGCGCGCGGAGCACGGCTTCGAGCTGCCGGAGCGGGACTTCCTCACCGTGAACGCGGACGCGGCGCAGCGCGGCGTGGGCGGCGACCAGCCCGGCATCGCGCACGTCCACGAGGCGTACCGCCTGCCGAAAGGCCGCGCGCTCGTTCTGGAGCTCGTTTTCTCGAAGGCGGGCCCCCGGCGCGCCGCGGAAAACCGCCGCACTTGAAAATCGGGCCGGAAATGAGTATGATAGGAGGGAACTTGAAAAAGATAAAGGTGATCGCTTGTATCAGGCATGTATTTTCGATTTGGACGGAACGCTGGCCAACACCCTCGGCTCCATCGCATATTACTCGAACCGGGCGCTGCGGGAGTGCGGCTACCGCGAGATCCCCGCGCAGCGGTACAGGAAGCTCGTCGGGAACGGCGCGGCCGTGCAGGTCCGGAGGATGATGGACCTTTCCGCCGGGGAGGGCGGCTGGACCGAGGAGGATTACCGCCGGGTGAGCGCGCTGTACGGCGCGCTGTACGCCTCCGACCCCTGCTACCTGCTGGAGGCTTACGCCGGCATGGCGGAGACGGTCGCGGGGCTGAGAGCCGCCGGCGTCGGGCTCGGCGTGGTCTCCAACAAGCCGGACGCCTGGGTGAAGGCCATCGTCGCGCGCCTGTTCCCGGCCGGCGGCTTCGGCGTGTGCCGCGGCCAGCGGGACGGCTTCCCGCTGAAGCCGGCGCCGGACGGCGCGCTCGCCGCAGCGCGGAAGCTCGGCGCGGAGCCGGCACGCTGCCTTTTCGCCGGGGACTCGGAAACGGATATGAAAACCGGCTCCGCCGCGGGCATGGACACCATAGGCGTTCTGTGGGGCTTCCGCACGCGGGAGGAACTTGTGAACAGCGGCGCGGTGTATCTTGCGCGGCGGCCGGAACAGATCCTCCGGATCGCCGCCGGGGAGGGAACCGACTGCCGCGCCGCGCGGCAGAGGTAAAAAAATGGACGGCTTTTTCCGGAAGCTCGGCTCGGAGCGGAGGCCCGGCCTGCGCATCATCAAGACGGGCATCGCCGCGACGCTCTGCGTCGCCGTGTGCAGCCTGCTGAAGCTCGACGAGCCGTTTCTCGCCGTGATCGCCGCGGTGCTCTCGATGGGAAGGTCCATCGACTTTTCCGTGCGCTCCGGCAAAAACAAGATGATCGGCGTGCTGATCGGCACCGCGATCGGCTTCGGGTGCGCGTCCATTTCCCCCGCGAACGCGGGGCTGTGCGGCCTCGGCGTCATCCTCTCGCTGTATCTGTGCCAGGTGCTCCGGCTGGAGGGCGCCGGTTCGCTCACCTGCTTCGCGTTCGCGGCCGTGCTTTTCGGCTCCGCGCAGCAGCAGCCGGCGCTTTACGCCGTCGTCAGCGCGGAGAACGCGCTCATCGGCATCGCGGCCTCCATCGCGGTGAACCTGTTCATTTTCCCGCCAAACTACGCCGCGGAGGTCAGGCGGATCTACGCGCTCCTGCGCGAGATGACGGACGTTGCCATCGGCGACGCCGCCGCGATGCGCCAGGCGGACACCGAGGAGCTTCAGGCCCTGATCGGCCAGCTTTCCGGCGACGTGCGGCTCTATGTTTCGGAGACGAAGCTGATGCGCGGCGACGACGACGAGGTGTTCGGCATCTCCTGCCGCGTCTCCGCGTACCGCATGATCCTGGAGGAGCTGAACGCGCTGAATTCCCTCGAGCTGTGGACGAAGGCGTCTGTCCCCGAGGACCTGCGCTGCGTGTACGACTACCACATCGGCAGGCTGAGGAAGCTGCGCGGGCATGTGGAGGAAGCGCAGGGCGGCGGCGCGAAGAAAAAACGCCGCAGATGGCGCGTGGCGGAAAGGCGCGAAAAAAAATGATCCGCCGGAAAACGGCGCAAAAAACGGCCTCCCCGGTGGAATTTGCCGGGAAGGCCGTTTTTCATTCCGACAGACCATTTTTTCACAAGGCGCTTTTTTCGAGCCGAAGTCAGGAGACGGTGACGACGATCGACGCGCAGCTTTTCGTCGCCGGATCGATCGCGTAAACGGTCGCGCTTCCGGGCGCGACCGCCGTCAGCAGGCCGGTGTCCTTGTCCGCCGTGACGTAGGAATCGCTGGAGGAAACCCACAGGAGCTGGCCCGCGGTCCTCTCGGCGCCGTTTACCTCTATCCCCTTGACGGTGGTCGTCTCGCCCTGGTAGAGCGAGAGGGAAGACATCGGGAAGATCAGCCCCAGCTCCGCCGGCGTCACGGTGGAGGCCGCGCCGTTCGCCCGGCCGGAGACGGTGACCGGAAGGATCGTGCTCACCCAGTTTGAGGAGACGTCCGTGCGGTACCAGAACGAGACGTTCGCGCTGCCTTCGGAGATGCCCGTGACGACGATGCGGTTGCGGCTGTCGACCGAGGCGCAGGCGACGCCGCCGTCGGAGACGCTCAGGTGGAGCACGCCGGCGTACGAATCCGTCACGTAGCTGGAGTTCGCCGCCATCGTGACGCGGTTCATCGTCGCGCCCGCCGCGACGTTCTCGCCCGTCGCGGCGAGCGCGGAGGAAGCCCACAGAACGGAGCACGCGCCCGCTGCCGCGGCGAGGGCGAAAAATTTTTTGAGGGGAGTCCATTTCATAGAGATCCTTCCTTTCAATGCGGTCGGAAGCCTCGACGCGCGTTTCGCGCGCGGGGGTTTCTTCCTTTCCGGACTGTTACGCATGCGCGCGCCGGAGCAAATGCCGTAAGGGCGCCCGCACCGGTCAAAGCATGTCGGAGGCGTTTCCCTCCGAAAGCTCGCCGTCGACGATCTTAACGATCCGCTTGGCGCCGGCGGCCACCTGGGTGTCGTGGGTGATCATCACGATCGTGTGGCCCATTGCGTTCAGCTGCTGGAAAAGCTTCAGCACCTCGCGGCCGGTGGCCCGGTCCAGCGCGCCCGTGGGCTCGTCGGCCAGCAGGAGCTTCGGCTCCCCGACGATGGCCCGCGCGATCGCGGTGCGCTGCTGCTGGCCGCCGGAAAGCTCGTTCGGCTTGTGGTCCGCGCGGGACGCCATGCCGAGCATCTCCAGCTTTTCCATCGAGAGCGCCTCCGCCTCCCTCCGCGGAACGCCGCGGATGAGCAGCGGGATCATCGTGTTTTGCAAGACCGTGTATTTCGGGATGAGGTAGTACCGCTGGAAAACGAAGCCGATCTGCCGGTTGCGCAGGCGCGTGAGCCGCGCGTCGTCCAGCTCGTTCACGTGCCTGCCCGCCAGCCAGTAGTCGCCCTCCTGGAAACGGTCCATGCAGCCGACGATGTTCATCAGCGTGCTTTTCCCCGAGCCGGAAGGCCCCAGCACCGCCAGGTACTCGCCTTCCCCGACAGTCAGCGAGACGCCCTTGAGCACCTCGAGCCGGTTTTCGCCCTGGCCGTAGAATTTATGGATGTTCTCCAGCCGGATGACCTGTTCCATTTTCCCCGCCTCCCGCGCGACTCTATTCCGAAAGCACGCTCACCCGTACGATGGCGGTTGTGCCGTCACTCAGGGTTGCCTCCTCGATCTGGAGGACCATGCCCGGGGTGATGCTGGAAAAATCGCTTTTTTTCTTCGCCGCGGCCGCCAGCCCTGCGCCGGAGGAATCGGAGGCGACGGAGGAAACGGCGCTGCGGTTTCCCGGCCGGCTGCCGAAGCCGCCCTGCCTTTGGCCGTTCTGGGAGAATCGGCCGCCCGAT
>ENA-UOOK01005774-UOOK01005774.1-fermentation-metagenome-genome-assembly--contig:-NODE-5774-length-12262-cov-3.799295_pt1 | contig 12262 bp, 7 predicted proteins | sample MGYA00245777_ERZ724023 | MGnify/ENA primary metagenome ERZ724023 (study PRJEB28704, sample SAMN03018312) | fermentation metagenome | biome: anthropogenic terrestrial biome; feature: soil; material... | reverse complement strand
AATATAACCCATTGGGAAAAGATACCCTCTAAAGAAGCTCAATTCAGTCCTTTCCCTGCCACTATTGATGACAGGATAAGAAAAGCTTTAGAATCAAGGGGGATATACAATTTATATTCCCATCAGGCAGAAGCAATATCAGATGTAGAGCAAGGTAAAAATATTGTTGTTGTAACACCTACTGCATCAGGCAAAACCTTATGTTATAATATACCTGTATTGGATGCAATAGTAAAAGATGAAGAAGCAAGAGCACTATTCCTTTTTCCAACAAAGGCACTGGCGCAAGATCAAATGACAGAGCTTCATGGCCTGATAACCCAGGCAGGTGTAGCTGTTAAGACTTTTACTTATGACGGTGATACACCACAATCTGCCAGAAAGGCAGTAAGGCAAGCTGGGCACATTGTTGTTACAAACCCTGATATGTTGCACAGCGGTATTCTTCCACATCACACAAAGTGGACTAAACTGTTTGAAAACCTGAAATATGTAGTTATCGACGAAATCCATCAATATAGAGGTGTATTCGGAAGTCATATGTCAAATGTTCTACGAAGGTTAAAACGGATCTGCAATTTTTATGGTTCAAACCCTCAATTTATATGCTGTTCAGCTACAATAGCCAATCCAGGAGAGTTGGCAGGGAAAATAATAGGTTCTGAAGTGAAAGTTATTGATAAAAATGGAGCTCCATCAGGTGAAAAACACATAATCTTTTATAATCCACCAGTTGTAAATAAGGAGTTAGGCATCAGACGGGGTAGCACACTTGAAACAAAATATATTGCTGAAATGCTTATTAAAAATGAGATACAAACAATTGTTTTTACCAGAAGCAGACTCAATGTAGAAGTGATGGTTACATATCTTAAAGATATTTTTAAGGGCAAGATGGGTCTAAGTGATAAGGTGAGGGGATATAGAGGAGGCTATCTTCCAAATCAGAGGCGCGAAATTGAAAGAAAAATGCGAAATGGTGAAATATTGGGAATTGTCGGAACTAATGCTTTAGAACTTGGAATTGATATTGGCAGTCTTGAAGCTTGTGTAATATGTGGATACCCAGGAACAATTGCAAGTACCTGGCAGCAATCAGGCAGGGCGGGAAGGAAAAACACAATTTCTGCCGCATTCCTGGTAGCAAGCAGCAGTCCTATTGATCAATATATAGTAACACATCCAGAATATTTTTTTGGGAAAAGCCCAGAAAATGGATTAATTAACCCAGATAACTTAGCCATACTATTTAATCATATAAAATGTGCAGCCTTTGAGCTTCCTTTTACTGACAATGAAAAATTCGGAGTTGAAACGACTCAGGAAATATTATCATATTTGGAACAGGTAAAAATATTAAGGCATGTAGGCAGCAGATGGCATTGGATGTCGGAAGTTTTCCCAGCGGATGATATCAGCTTGAGAAGTGCGTCTAATGAGAATTTTATAATTATTGACATTTCAAGTCCAGAACGAAGGGTTATTGGGGAGTGCAACAGATTCAGTGCTCCTATGCTCATACATGAAGAAGCCATATATATACATGAAGGACAACAGTATCAAGTGGAAAAGCTGGACTTTGAGGAAAAAAAGGCATATATAAGATCTGTGGATGTAGATTATTATACAGATGCAAACCTTGCTGTTGAACTTAAAGTAATTGATGTATTCAGGGAAGTAGAAGATAAAGATATTTTAAAAGGATCTGGCGAAGTAATGGTTTCCTCGCTAGTGACCATGTTTAAAAAAATCAAATTTTACACACATGAGAATATCGGTTCAGGACCAGTTAATCTGCCTGAAACAAGCATGCATACAACATCATATTGGATAAGTTTCCCTGAAGAACTGCCAGCGGACATGACCCAGACCGATATCCAAAATGGCTTATTAGGTTTATCCAATGTATTATCTAATTCTGCACCTATCTATCTAATGTGCGACCCTCGCGATATTAGTGTCGTCTATCAAGTAAAATCTACTTTTACTCAAAGACCTACAATATATATCTATGATAATTATCCAGGAGGCGTCGGTTTTAGTGATAAACTTTTTGAACTACATCAGGAGATAATGATGACAGCTAAGACTATGATAGAGCAATGTGGCTGCGAGGAAGGTTGCCCATCATGTGTAGGTCCATTGAATGAATTTTCAGGAAGTGGAAATCCTAAAGAAACAACATTAAAGCTTTTGAGTTTGTGTGGCAAGAAAGGATGATTTTATGCAAGGTATTATTAATTCTTATATTTTCCCTCATCCACCAATAATCATTCATGAGGTGGGAAATGGGAGGGAAGCTGATGCAATAAATACAATAGAAGCTGTCAAAAGAGCAGCAAAGGATATAATTGATGATAAGCCTGATACTATAGTAATAACTACACCCCACGGACCTTTTTTTGAAGATTATTTCTATATACCTGCTTCAGATACATTAAAAGGTGATATGGGCAGGTTTGGAGCACCGAAAGTAAAGCTGGAGTTTAAAAACAATGTTGATCTTATAAACAGGATAAGAAACAATGCCTTATCAGAAGGAATATACTCTGGAAGTTTGGAAGACAAATTGATGAAGAAAATGGGTATTTCTAAGAAGATGGATCACGGAGTCATGGTTCCTTTGTACTTTGTCAATAAGGAATGCAAGGAATACCAAGAAGGAAAGGAAGGCAAGGAATTCAAGCTTGTGCAAATATCTCTTGCAAATATGCCGCACAAAGACCTTTACAAGTTTGGAATGTGTATAGGTAAGTCAGCGATGGAATCTGGCGAGAGAGTAGTATTCCTTGCGAGTGGTGATTTATCTCACAGCTTAACCCACGGTGCTCCATGTGGTTATAATAAAAAAGGAGAAGAATTTGACAAACTTCTGGTAAAATATCTTTCTGAAGCTGATGTAGAAAGCATACTTAGCTTTGACAGGAGCTTTTGTGAACAAGCTGCTGAGTGTGGTCTTAGGTCATTTATTATAATGCTTGGAGCCTTGGATGGATGTGATATATATCCTGAAATATATTCTTATGAAGGTCCTTTTGGAGTAGGCTATTCTGTTGCAAAAATAAAAGTTGGCAAGGAAAACCTTGAAAAGAGATTTTTTGAAAAATACAAGAAATCTCTTGAAGATAAAATGAGCAGAGTAAGAGAAGGGGAAGATGCGTACATATCTTTGGCACGTCTGGCACTTGAGACCTATGTAATGGAAGGGAAGGTTATAAAACTACATGAGTATTTTTCAAAACCTCAGCATTACCTGGAACTTGAACACTTGTCTAAGTCTGAGCACCTGCAGAAGTTTGAACACCTGTCAAAGTCTGAATATCCGACACAAGAGATGCTTAATGAGAGGGCAGGAACTTTTGTATCTCTTAAAAAAGATGGCGTTTTAAGGGGCTGCATAGGGACTATCCAACCTACAAGGGAAAATATAGCCGAGGAGATAATTCATAATGCGATTAGTGCCGGAACAAAGGATCCCAGATTTTATCCTGTAGAGAAAGATGAACTTGGAGAACTGGTGTATTCAGTTGATGTGTTGATGAAAGCTGAACCGATAGAGTATGTAGATGAACTTGATGTAATAAGATATGGAGTAATTGTAAGATCAGGGTATAAATCGGGGCTGCTCCTTCCTAATCTTGAAGGCATCAATACGCCAGAAGAGCAGATCTCCATAGCACTCAAAAAGGCTGGAATAAAGCCAAATGAAAAGTATAGTATGGAGCGGTTCGAAGTTATCAGGCATGAGGCCAAATAAGAGGAATGTTAAGGTCGGGGACATTCCGCAACAAGGAATACCCACGCAGCAGCGGCGTGTCCCCGTACCTTATATGCGAGGTGAGTGATATTAATGAGTAACCAAGCAATGTATTACGAGAAAACCGAGAATGATAAGGTTCAATGTTATTTATGCCCACATAATTGTGTAATATCTCCTAATAGAATTGGAGCATGCGGGGTGCGTGAAAACATTGATGGAGAGTTGTATTCATTAAATTATGGAAAGATTACAGCTATGGCTTTGGATCCTATTGAAAAGAAACCTTTATATCACTTCCATTCAGGAAGCACTGTATTGTCAGTAGGAACCTTTGGATGCAACCTGAAATGTTCTTTCTGCCAGAACTGGAACATAGCACACCAAATAGATCATTACATCTCTCCTGTGACACCTGGCACTCTTGATTGCACCCCTGATCAACTAGTGCAAGAAGCTGAGAAATATGCAGCTAAGGGTAATATAGGTCTTGCTTATACCTATAATGAACCATCCATATGGTATGAATTTGTGTATGAAACTTCTAAATTGATAAAAGAAAAAGGACTTGTCAATGTTTTAGTCACTAATGGGTATATCAGCAAAGAACCATTAGCTGATATACTGCCATACATAGATGCAATGAATATTGACTTGAAAGCTTATAATATGTCCTTTTATAAAGATGTATGTAAAAGTGAGGGAGCTTTGGAGCATGTGAAGAATACTATTGAACAGGCTGCTAAAAAGTGCCATGTAGAGGTTACAACTCTTGTGATACCTGATTTAAATGACTCTATCGAGGAAATAGGAAAATTGGCCGAGTGGCTTGCGTCAATTTCTTCTGATATTGTACTTCATTTATCAAGATACTTCCCTCAATATAAATTGGATAAGCCTGCCACTCCGCTGAAAACACTCAACGTTGCAGCAGAAAAGGCTTCTCAATACCTGAATTATGTATATTTGGGTAATGTGTAAGTGAGAGACTATATTGAAATTATTTACAAGTAAGATTGTGTTAATAAAAGCGAGAGGTGCGTATGATATGAAAAACTTCCACAAACTTCGAGGCTTTATAGTGTATCAGTTTCTAGCTTCCTTAATAATTGTGCTTATTTGCACATTGATTTCAAGTGCTGTATCCTATCGGGTATTGCGGGGAGAAATGTCTAAGTGGCTTATTGATAATAATAACAAGGTGCTTGAGCAATATTCAGAGACAATTGACACGCTTATTGCATCTAATTCAAATGAGGTTTATAGGCAAATACTCAACGACATATCAATAGTCGAAAGTATGAAATACTATTTATATTTTCCACTAAAGGATAATATTATGGATACTCTAAAGATAAACAAATATTTATCAAGTATTAAGGAATCAAATCAACTTATACAATCGGTAGGTATATTTTATGCGGATAATAACTTGTTGATTTCTAGTGATAAAATCCGTTACGATTTGTTCTATGAATACCGCAGAAAAGAACTGCAACTATATTCAGACGTACTAAATACCTCTTCAGAACGAAAGAACTCATTTCTCAGTTTAGCAGATCAAAGCACATTATGTATGATGCGTCCTATAGTCTCAGGTGGTAAAACTAATGCCTTATTCGTGATAAATTACTCTTTAAGTGCGCTAAGAGAGCGGTTAAGGAATACACTTCCTTCTGAGTTTGGCAATTTTTTCGTAGTTGATTCGCACAATACAGTTTTATTCGATATTGATGGCGTAAGTGCTGCAGAAAACCTACTTGATAATTCTGTATACGCACAAGTATTCAGCGAGCCATTCGGAATTGACACCTATAATGTAGAAATAGAAAGAGAACCTAGTATTATCTCATATAGAAATGATGGAGAAGAGAATTGGAAGTATATATCTATAGCACCGACTAATATCTATATGAAACCGATAAGCTATATTCTGAAAAACTTGCTTATTTCAGTATTAATTACAATACTGGCAGGACTGATACTGGCGGTTGTTATACTATTATGGCAATCGAGACCGATGCGTTCCATAGTATCTTTGTGCAATTTGGCCAATGCTAACACAAATGTTAATATTAGTAAAACTAGCGATACATTCGGTATTATTAGTAGAACCTTAACAGGGCTAATGAGTACAATAGAGACACATAATCAGGAGATTTCCCGTATAATGCCAGTTCTACGTGATAATTTCATATTGTGGCTGCTTTCAGAAATGCCTGTCGACGCAGGTGAAATACAGGATAATATGCTGCTTATGCAAATAAATTTCCCATATAAGAATTATTGTGTCCTTGCAGTTAAGGCTGAAATTATCTCAAAGGATTCTGATGATTATATAGATGATTTTAGGCAGGAGTATGCCTTAGCCGAAGTAAAGCTCCGTTTCGAAAATATTTTTAATAATGATGATGCCTTATGCCACTTTTATAAAAAGGATTCGTTAATATTAGGGTTTGTAAACTTCAATTATAATGAGGAGCACTTGAAAACGATATGTGAAGAGCTAACTAGAAACTCTATTTATGGATATAATATTTATTCATGTTCCGGCGGTGTAGTGCAAAACATTAATGAGATTGCAGACGCCGCAAAATATGCTATTAGCGGATTAAAATATAGCTATATTTATCCCGAAAAGAAGTATTTCACTAGAGCAGAAATTCGTAACTTTAATAAAACCTCTCTGATTGGTATTCAACCCATATTAAAAGGCTTCATATCTTGGCTTAAACTTGAGGATTATGATCGTTGCTTGCATGAGTTAGACAATTTTGTGGAGAGAGTTCGGACTGATGGTTGCAGGATTGATGATTTGAATAGTTTAATATATAGTATTGCCCTTGAAATTGAAAGTGAGGGCAGTGTAGATGCAAAATTTAGACGTGATTTCATGGAAATCTATTCTCAAAACATAGATATTTTGAGCCTTCGAAATGTCCTTTGTGAACGAATATGTAGTCTGAAGTTAATAAGTAATAAATTTGCTGACAATACTACGGATAAGCTAGTATTTAATGCTAAACAATATATTAAAGAAAATCTTACCAATGCGCAGCTTTCATTACAATCTGTAGCTGAGGCACTTGGCGTTAGTGCAACATATTTAAGTCGTATATTTTCTGAAAGAGAAGGTATGACTTTTGTTGATTTCGTCACACATGCTAAAATGGAGTATGGACGTAGCTTATTGCTAGAAACGGAGCTTACGTTGAATGAGATTTCTAGTGAGCTTAATTATGCCTCGGCACAGTACTTCATTAGCCGATTCAAAAAGTATTTTGATACAACTCCAAGTGTTTACCGTAAAATACATACTAAAAGATGATATCGTGTAAAATGATAGGGTGCAAAAATGATACAGTACAAAATATTATAACATGTAAAAATATCATAAATTAAACAGCTTTTCTGAAATATAAATTACAAAATAATACTAATAGGTATGTTTTTATGTTGTTAAAGAATGAAGCATTGTAATATAGCTTCTGCATTCATATAATGCAATTATCAAGAGTTTCTCAAAGTAATGGAATCGTGTTTTTCAGAGAGGTCTTGAAATTATATTAATTGGGAGGAATAAATATGAAGAAAGTCAAATCAACACTTGTAATTGCCTTAATGCTTGTATTTGTGCTTGTGATGAGTTCGTGTTCAACAGGTAGTGGTTCCGCAAGTACGAAAGCTGACAAGACGCCAGCCACTTCTGAAGCTACAGCCGCAGAAACTGTAAAAAAAGAAGCACCTGCAAAATTCAGTATTTTTTATCAGGAAGCCAACCAAAACTTTCCTGAAGGCTTCAAACATAATGATAACTGGTTCATCAACTACATTTGTGAGCGTGCAAATGTAGAACTTACTGAGGTTAATGTTCCTGCTTATATGGATACTGAGACAAAATTTAACCTAATGATGTCTTCCGGTGAAATACCTGATCTTGTAGAACGTGCAGGTCCAACTGCAATGAAACAGTATGGTATGGAGGGGGCTTTCATGCCTACAAAAGATATTATTAAAAACTCCCCAATAATTTCTCCTTTCTACGATGATGTGCAGTTACAGGCAATGCAATCTGAAGACGGTGTTGCTTATGTCATTCAGATCCCTCCACTTAATGATGACTACAATACAATGTGGGTTAGATGGGATCTATTAGAAAAAATGGGGTATACAAAATCTCCTGAAACATTGGACCAATGGGTAGAGGCTTGCAGAGATTTAAAAAAATATGATCCGAATTCAATGCCTTTGGCATCTCGAGTAAATTTGGCATATGCATGGATTACATTTGTACCTTTTAATGTGGGTGAAAATGGTTGTGGTTGGGCATATTACCCTGAAAGAGGCAAGGTAAGTAATCACTGGGAAGGCGATAATATCATTAATGCTGTAAGATTTGGGAAAATGCTTTATGATGAAGGTCTTTGGGATAAGGAGTTTATAACTACAACTAGTGATGAATATATGCAGAAGAAACTACGTAATAACGTGCTTTTACATTATAACAACATTGGGAGTTTGAGTATTTGGATACAGCGCTTTATCAACGATGACCAAAAAGATGTTAGATTAGTTCCTGTTATGATGCCTATGGCAGAAGGTGTTGGTGTCGATAAATGGTATCATTCTCCATCTGTTTTGGGAAGCTATACCTTTGGTATTAATGCAAAAACTAAGGAATTAGATGGTATTACTAGGTTTCTGGAAGTTCTCTACAGTCCGGAAGTAAAAGATATGGCTGTTTATGGACGGGAAGGTATTGAATATAAGATTGTAAATAATGAAAAAACACCCATATTCCCAGCTGCAGCTGATAGCTCTTGGCGGAGTTTATATGGGTGGGTTTATGTAAATAATGCAGATACATTGAGCTATAGACCAAAAATGAATATAGATGCAAGTACAGCCTTGAGCGATATAGAAAAAGCAGATTACATAGATTTAGTATTTAAAGCAGACAAGTCTGTTAGAGATAAAATTTATGGTCATTTAAGCTATAATCCTATGTCTCTTGCACTACCAATAGAAGATAATTTAAGAAACCTAGGAACACAAGCTTCTGAATTACAGCAAAGTCTTATTGCAAAAGCTATCATGGGTGAAATCAGTATTGAAGAATTTATAGCAGAAAAAGATAACCTGGTTAAAAAATATCAGAATGTCACAGATGCATTTAACAAGAATGTAAATGAAGCGAAAGCAAAGTTTAACTTAAAGTAAATTTCATGAATTTTGCTAAAACAGATTTGTTGGTACTGCATATTGCTATATGAGAAGGATATTTAGTAAGCTTATGGGGATTTACTCGCTCATTACTCAAATGATAACTAAAGAGCCTTGTGAATCCCTTTCCTGAATCTTAAAATTGTGCTATAGATTTCACACAAATGATTCTACATTTCAATTTAGCTTGTGCGAAATCTACTCCTATAAAACTCATTAATCGTATAAATACCGTTATAAATGATATGCTGAATTATTTGGGCGTTTAATATAATTGAGAAAAAGGTTTATTTCTTAGTATATATGCATCACCAAAATGGAGGTAATTATGGAAAGAATTTCAACTAATACGGTAAATAGACATAAAAGCGCAAAAAGCCTTAGTGTAAAATTTAGAAAATCAATACCTATTTATATGCTACTAATTCCGGCTATGCTACTTTTGCTTGTTTTCCACTATGCTCCTATATTCGGAATAGTGATTGCATTCAAAAACTTCAGCCCTTTTAAAGGGGTTTTAGGGAGTAAATGGGTTGGGATTAAATATTTCATCAACTTCCTCACAGATGAGAACTTTTGGCGAGTGATGAAAAATACAATTTTAATCAACTTTTATCAGCTTGCTTTTGGATTCCCTTTTCCAATTATTTTTGCACTTTTTTTAAATGAACTTAAGTCAAATAAGTTTAAAAAAGTGATACAGACTGTAAGTTACTTACCACATTTTGTATCTTGGGTAGTTGTTGCTAGTATTGTAACGACAGTTCTTTCACCATCAACTGGTATAATAAATAGTTTCTTGAAATCGGTCTTCAACATCGATCCGATCTACTTTTTAGTAAAACAGCAATATTTTAGAAATATTCTAGTGGTATCTAGTATATGGAAGGGATTTGGAATGTCATCAGTCTATTATATTGCTTCACTTGCATCTATTGATCAAGAGCTCTACCAAGCTGCTGCCATAGATGGTGCTGCACGCATAAGGCAGACTTGGCATATAACTCTTCCTGGGCTTCGAAATATTATTATTGTACTTTTGGTTATAAACATTGGTAGTATGATTACCATAGGCTTTGAGCAGATATATTTATTGTATAATCCACTTGTGTACGATGTTGGCGATGTTATAAGTACGTACACATATCGTTTAGGTATAGAAAAGACCCAATATTCGCTTACCACAGCAATAGGGATTACTCAATCTATGGTTAACTTTATATTAGTTTATACAGCAAACAGACTGTCGCGTGTATTAGCCGGCTGGTCACTATGGTAGGGGGAGGTTGAATATGAAAAGAACTCTTGGTGAAAAGGTTTTTCAATATTTCGATGCTATTATTATGCTTTGTATACTTGCAATAATAATTTTTCCATTTATGAATATAATCAGTCTTTCCGTAAGCAGCAGGGAGGCAATATTAACAAACAGTGTATCACTATGGCCAAAAGGCTTCAATTTAGCGGCATATGGTAAAATATTAGGAAGTATGCTCTTCCTTCGTTCTCTTGTAAATACTATAGGTATAACTGTTATAGGTACTTTTTTAGCTGTTATGCTAACGTTGATGGTGTCCTATGCCTTGACAAAGGATTTTCTAGGGAAAAAATTTGTTACATACTATTTTTTAATAACAATGTATTTCTCAGGTGGTTTGATCCCAACCTATCTGGTTGTAGCGAAGTACTTAAATTTAAGAAATACTTATTTGGCTTTGATACTACCTTATTTAATAAGTGTATTTTATATAATAGTAATGCGGAGCCAAATAGAGAATATACCATCAAGCATCTTTGATGCAGCTTATATAGATGGAGCAAATGAGTATCAGACAGTATTTCAGATAGTGTTGCCGACCATAGCTCCGACCATCGCTGCAATTTCCATGTTCTTTGCCCTTGGTAAATGGAATTCCTGGTTTCCAGTTATGATTTATACAGATTATGATAAATTTTGGACGCTACAGTATTATCTGAGGATTGTTGTGTTTTCGAAATTTTTAGAGGCAAAGAATAGCACAGAATTAATATTAGAAGAAGCACAGATACCTGAGGAAAACTTCCGTATGGCGGCGATTGTTCTTGTTGCCTTACCTATAGTATCAATCTATCCTTTTGTGCAAAAATACTTTGTCAAAGGAATAATATCCGGAGCTGTAAAAGGTTAATGCGTATTTTACCAAATGCCAGAAATATGGAGATGTATTGTGATATTAATTAGAAAGCGTATACTATTATTGTATCAAAAAAATAAACTTGTTAATTGGGTTTTCAAAAAAGTGGATATAATGCCTTAATAGCCAGAAAGTTTAATAATGTATTTTTTGAAAACATCTAATAGAGAGGAGATTAAAAATGAAAGTATTAATAATGACTGATCTTGAGGGCATTAGTGGAGTCGATACGATGGAAAAAGTTTCAGAAGTGGGAACTCCTGGTCATAAGTTTGCGCTTGAACGTCTTATGCTTGATGTAAATGCAGCAGTTGAGGGCGCTTTTGAAGGAGGAGCAACTGCCGTTTATGTTAAGGATGGTCATGGAGGGGGTAATAATTTTTTGAAAGAAATGCTAGATCTCCGTGCAATTCAGGTGCAAGATAGTGTAAGTTGGCAAGAACTTGTAAGAAATGGCGAAATTGATGCATATATGGAAGTTGGTGCACACGCTATGGCTGGTACGATAAATGGCTTTTTAGACCATACGCAGAGCTCGAAAAATTGGCATAATTACATAGTTAACGGACAGAAGAGCGGAGAGATTGCACAGGGCGCGATTTTTATTGGAGCTTTTGATGTTCCGTTTGTTATGGTAAGCGGAGATGAGGCAGCTTGTGTAGAGGCTAGAGCTTTCCTTGGAGATATAGAGTGCGCAGTAGTAAAATACGGTATTGGGAGAAACAATGCAAGATTAGTTGATTTAGATGAGGCGCTTGAAAAAATAAAAGTAGCTGCTTGCGATAGCTTAAAACTTGTAGATAAGATTAAACCTTATAAGCCTCTGTTACCGTTAGAAATAAAACTTGAGTTGAACCGTTCGGACATGTGTGATGCTATAATGGAGAGGTGTAAGGATGTCGAACGTCTTGATGCTAGAACTGTTCGAAAACTTGTGTATAAAGTGGAAAGTTATAGGGATATTTTATTTTAAGATTTTAATGCACCATTCTGCAAAATAGATTTAAGATTTTGCAAATATATAATATAATATAATATAATATAAAAACAGTTATATATGATAGAGATGGCGGAACATGTCTATTCAGCATAAAATTGATATTCACAT
>ENA-UOOK01005773-UOOK01005773.1-fermentation-metagenome-genome-assembly--contig:-NODE-5773-length-12262-cov-4.281396_pt1 | contig 12262 bp, 11 predicted proteins | sample MGYA00245777_ERZ724023 | MGnify/ENA primary metagenome ERZ724023 (study PRJEB28704, sample SAMN03018312) | fermentation metagenome | biome: anthropogenic terrestrial biome; feature: soil; material... | reverse complement strand
AAACCTGGTGTAAAACCTGAATATAATAAATGTATTGATATCGCAACAGTAGGTGCCTTAAAGGAACTTTTGCCTGCAGGTGCAGTAGCAATATTTTCGACATTAGCAGTTGGTTTTATTGGTGGTATTCATGCTATAGGAGGATTCCTTATAGGTAATATCATGTCAGGTTTGTTACTTGCTATGCTTATGTCAAATGCAGGTGGATGCTGGGATAACTCTAAAAAGTATATTGAAGCAGGAGCTTTCGGTGGAAAAGGATCCGATGCCCATAAAGCAGCCGTTATTGGTGATACAGTTGGAGATCCTTTCAAAGACACAGCTGGACCTTCTTTAAATACTCAAATAACTGTAGTATCACTGGTATCATCACTGGCAGCAATATTGTTTATCAAGTTTTCCTTGTTCGGATAAAGTAAGGAATTGTTTGAAAATGAAATAATAGAACAAGGGGACGTTTTGTTTGCCACGGTGGCAAACAAAACGTCCCCTTGGCTTAGGAGGGATAATTTGTGCTTTTTAATTCATTAGAGTTTTTAATATTTTATCCAATAATAGCAATACTTTATTTTATACTTCCACATCGGACCAGATGGGTATTATTCTAATAACTTCTTTTGTTGCCTATTTTTCCGGTCTTAAAATTGGACAAACTGATAATAAAGATAAAAAGAAACTTTATCTGAACCTTAGTCTTATAATTAATCTAGGACTATTAATAGTATTCAAATACTTTAACTTTTTCAATGATTCCTTGAGAGGCTTGTTTACTCAGCTTAACTTACCATATAATGTTTCGGGGTTTAACCTGCTTCTTCCTATGGGTATATCTTTTTACACTTTTCAGACGCTAAGTTATTCTATTGATGTGTATAGGGGAGCTATGAAACCTGAAAAGCACTATGGCATATTTGCCCTCTATGTAACTTTTTTCCCTCAGCTTGTTGCAGGACCTATTGAAAGGGCAGACAGATTATTGCCTCAATTTTATAATGAAAATAAATTTGATTATGATAGAGTAACCAGTGGTCTTAAAATTATGGCATGGGGATTTTTTAAAAAAGTTGTAGTTGCGGATAGACTAGGTATTGCCGTAAATACAATATATAATAATCCAACTGAGCACAACAGTATACAATTTATTATTGCTACATTATTTTTCACTTTTCAAATATTTTGTGATTTTTCCGGATATTCTGATATAGCAATAGGAAGTGCAAAAGTAATGGGCTTTGATCTGATGGAAAACTTTAAAAGACCATACTTCTCTAAATCTGTTGCAGAGTTTTGGAAAAGGTGGCATATATCTCTGTCTACTTGGTTTAAAGATTATCTTTATATACCATTAGGAGGAAACAGGGTAAGCAAAGCACGTAACTATTTAAATTTATTCATAACTTTTCTGGCAAGTGGGTTATGGCATGGAGCTAATTGGACTTTCGTAGTATGGGGAGCACTGCATGGAGTATATAATGTTCTTGGACGTGCATTAATTCCTCTTAGGAAAAAACTTATTACAAGAAGCCGAATTAATAAAGCACCTTTAGTACATAAAAGTCTACAGGTTATGTTTACTTTTAGTCTGGTTTCATTTGCATGGATATTTTTTAGAGCTAATAATATAAAAGATGCTTTTTATATTGTGACGCATTTATTTACGGACCTTGGAAAAGCAACTGATTTAAGCTATTGGATAAATTCTGTATCAAACATGGCACTAACAAAATTTCAACTGTTAGTTGCAGTAGGAGGGATTATAATAGTAGAGTTAGTGCATATATTTGAGAGAAAAAGAAATATTTTTGATTGGCTATCACATAAGCCTGCGATAATAAGGTGGACAGCTTATTCTGCATTATTGATAGCAGCATTTTGGCTAGCTTTTAGTGAAAATAACCAATTTATATATTTCCAATTTTAGTAGAAGAATAGTATTGGTGGAAGGACGGATAATTAGATAAATGAGGTTAAAAGAATTTATTTTTAAGGTTATATTGGCAATATTGATAGCGTTGCTACCTTTATCTTTGATTAACTATATAGTGGATCCATATCAGTTTTATAGACAGCCGAAGTTTTATACACCAATATACTTTAATGATCAAAGATATCAAAACCCAGGACTCGCAAGAAGTCAGAATTATTCTCTTGCTATTGTTGGGACAAGTATGACAGATAATTTCCTGCCATCTTATGTAAGCAATGCATTAAATAGCAAAACAGTAAAGCTTTCGATGATGGGTGCTTCTATATATGAGGAAAAACTTACGGTTGATGTAGTTGCTGCTGCGAAAAAAGCAAATACAATAATTCTTGAATTAAATTATTTCTCTTTTAGAGGTGGCACAACGAGAGTGACGGAAACAGGTAAGGGTTTTCCACATTATTTATATCAGAATGGAATTATGTCAAACCTGAAATACCTATGTAATCCAGAAACCTTGTTAAGAAGCTATCAGGTTTTAATGAGACATTACAAGGGTAAGATGTATTACTCAATGGTAGAGGATCTGGAGAAATTAAACACATGGTACTACAATTCAAAATTTATAAAAGAAAATGTAATGAAAGATTGGAATCTAGCACAAAATGATTTAGCACGGGCCAATCCAGAAGAATTCAAGTGGGAATATCTTAAAAAAAATGCAGATAAAAATCTTATAGAAGTAGTAAAAAACCACCCACAAATGGATTTTATATTATTTCATCCTCCATTTTCAATTGTGGCTCATAAATTTCTTGATGGGAGAGGCCTGTTTGAAGACGAAATAAAGTTGAAAAGGTATATATATGATAGTTGTAAAGACCTTAAGAATGTAAGAATATTTGATTTTCAGGATATTGACATAGTAACTCATAACTTGGATAATTATAGAGATATGACTCATTATTCAATAGAGATAAATGAGTATATTATAAACTCATTTGCAAAAGAGGAACATATAGTTACCAGTGGGAATATTGAACAAAAACTGGGAAACCTTATAAAGCAAGTGAATAGTTATGTTGTTGAATGATAGATTTATGTCCGATGCATTTAGACGAACTCGACATAATTCGACATAGTTCGGGCAGTGCTAGGTACCAAACAAAGGAGGGATTTTATCATGGCACTTATACATTGTAATTTTTTCTCTGAAACACTTGGGGTTGCATCTTCAATGGATGTCATTATACCTCAACCACAGTTTATTCAAGAAAACAAAGATCTTTACCAGAATAATGAAAATAATTTTGTAAAAAAGGAAGGTTATCCTGTACTATATCTCCTGCATGGACTATCTGATGATCATACCATATGGCAAAGAAGGACTTCAATTGAAAGATATGTTGCTTCTCTTAATATTGTTGTTGTAATGCCTGAGGTAAATAGAAGTTTTTATACGGATATGGCTTATGGCCAAAAATATTGGTCTTTTATAAGTGAAGAGCTTCCATTCATTGTAAAAAATCTATTTCATGTCTCAGGTCGTAGGGAAAATACCTATGTAGCAGGGATTTCTATGGGTGGTTATGGAGCTTTCAAACTTGCATTATCACATCCTGATAGATTTACAGCAGCTGCTAGCCTTTCGGGAGCTTTAGATATTGCAGCATGGTTAAGAAAAGAGAATTATTACACTAATGAAGGGAGATTAATATTTGGTGATGATCTGAATGTTAGTGGAACTGAGAATGACCTCTTTTATCTTGCAGAAAAGATAGCAAAGGTAGAACGAGCAAAGCCAAGACTACTTCAATGCTGTGGCACAGAAGATTTTCTTTATAATGACAATATAAAATTCAGAGATTTCTGCAAAAGGCTGCCACTTGATTTGACATATGAAGAAGAAAGTGGTACACATGAGTGGGGATACTGGGATAAAAAAATACAGTCTGCACTTAAATTTATATTTAAGTAAAAAAAGTTAATGAGAAGAAAGGGAAAATTTAAATGAAAAATCCAATAGTTTCAATTGAAATGGAAAGTGGTAATAAAATAAAAGTGGAGTTATATCCTGATATTGCACCAAACACCGTAAATAATTTTATATCTTTAGTTGAAAAAGGTTTCTATAATGGTATCATATTCCACCGTGTTATCCCAGGATTCATGATACAGGGTGGTGATCCGGATGGAGTTGGAATGGGCGGACCTGGATATTCTATAAAAGGTGAATTTTCTGCAAATGGGTTCCCTAATAAGTTAAGACATGACAGAGGTGTTATATCCATGGCACGCTCTTCAAGCCCTAATTCTGCAGGCTCCCAATTTTTTATAATGGTTCAGAAGTCACCTCATCTAGATGGTCAATATGCTTCATTTGGAATGGTTATAGAAGGCATGGATGAAGTTGATAGAATAGTATCAGTAAAAAGAAACAGAAGTGACAAGCCGGATGAAGAACAGAGGATGAAAAATGTTACTGTAGATACTTTTGAAGAAAAGTATGGAGAAGTAGAAAAAATTTAAAAAACTTAGAAAAAGTATTTGCATTAAATTGGGAAAAGTGCTATTATATATATGTGTGCTGAATTTCTGTAAAATGGTTGCAGAATACGGGGGAACCAAACTTTAATGGGGTGAATCCAAAAATATAAGCTGCAATTAGCAATTAGCAATTAAATTAAAAGCTAAGCTTAATTAAATTTTTGGTAGGGCTAAATCCTTTCAGTCCGAATCCGTCAGCTAACCTCGGAAGCGTTGAAGGGAAGGAGGATTTTAATTCTTTTACCAGATACGCGATTTTGTCTTCTTAAGAAGATGATTTCGCTTTTTTTCTTTTAAGCTGAAGGTATCTTTTAAGATAACATTATTTAACGTTGATTTCACTAAAAATTAACACTAGATTAAATTTTAGTTATCGGTTTAAGATTCATGGATAGGCTAAATTTTTGGATATAATGCACATGATGTTTTATACTAGCAAGATATAGTATATTATAGTATTTTAATGCAAAAATTGGTTAATGGTGCTTGAGCTTGTGCTGAAATTCCCACATCTTTGCACTATGATATGACAATATTATTTTGGTACAGAATAAAATAAATTAACAAGAATAGGAGATTTTATATGGAGTTTAATAATGATAAAATTAAAATTTTTGAAGAAAATATGTTAGAAAAATATACTAACTTAGCTGAAGAAAGCAGTTATATTAATCCCGAACTATACAGTAAATATGAGGTGAAAAGAGGTCTTCGTGATATAGATGGAAGAGGAGTGTTAGTTGGATTGACTGAGATTGGAGAGATTAATTCATACATTATAGATAAAAATGAAATGATTCCCGTGCCTGGGAGGTTGTGGTATAGGGGAATTGATATTAAGGATTTAGTTACTGGGTTTTTAAATCAGAAACAATTTGGATTTGAAGAAACAGCTTATCTATTGCTTTATGGGAACTTACCAAACAGAAGTGAACTTGATGATTTTATGCATCTTCTTAGTTCATACCGTACACTACCTACTGGATTTGTGAGGGACTTGATTTTAAAGGCTCCAAGCAAGGATGTTATGAATGGATTGTCCAGAAGTGTATTGGCATTATATAGTTATGATAAAAATTCAGATGATACATCAATCAAGAATGTTTTAAGGCAGTGTATGAAGTTAATCGCAGTCTTTCCACTATTGGCGGTTTATGCATATCAGGCATATTCTCATTATCATGGTAAAAACAGTTTATTTATTCATAGTCCCGAAGAAAACCTGAATACTGCTGAGAACATCTTGCACATGTTAAGACCGAATAGCAAATATACAGAGCTTGAAGCAAGATTACTGGATCTTGCCCTTGTACTTCATGCAGAGCATGGGGGTGGAAATAACTCATCATTTGTAACACATGTAGTCACATCATCTGGTACAGATACTTATTCAGCAATTTCAGCAGCGCTAGGATCTCTAAAAGGACCGAGGCATGGTGGTGCTAACATTAAAGTTGTTCAAATGTTTGAAGATATGAAGAATAAACTGAAAGATTGGAATGATGATGATGAAATTGAAAATTATCTATTACAAATACTTAATAAAGATGCATTCGATCGTTCAGGTTTGATTTACGGATTTGGTCATGCTGTATATTCTATATCTGATCCAAGAGTAGAAATATTCAAGGAGCATGTAGGAAACCTTGCTAAAGAAAAAGGTCTTGAGGAGGAGTATGATCTTTACAGGAAAGTAGAAAAACTTGCCCCTGAAGCTATAGGAAAAGTACGTAGAATATACAAAGGTGTTAGTGCTAACATTGATCTGTATTCAGGTTTTGTATATAGAATGCTTGATTTACCACAGGAAATGTATACACCAATCTTTGCCATTGCAAGGATTGTAGGCTGGAGTGCTCATCGCATTGAGGAAATTGTAAATGTCGGGAAAATAATCAGACCAGCATATAAAAGTGTGGCAAAAAGATGTGAATATACTCCTATGGATAATAGATAGATGCTGAAAATCTAGAGAAATCAAGATACCTGTCCCCCCCCCTTGATTTCTGTGGGTTAAAACGTATTAATCGGCAAAATTATCCTCATTTTAGTCCCTATAGATGGTTTGCTCTTTACATTTATTTTACCGCTGTGACTTAGAATAATTATTTTTGCTATTGAAAGACCTAAGCCGTGGCCACCATTGTCTCTTTTTCTGGATTTATCGGAACGGAAGAATCTGTCGAAGATATGTTTCATTTCTTCTTCAGACATTCCGACGCCTGAATCTATTATCTCTATGACAGCATATTTTTTTTCCACAATTAGATTTACATTTATTGTACCATTTTCTGGAGTATATTTCATTGCATTATCCAGAAATATCCTAATTGCTTGCTTAATCCTATTCCTATCAGCATAAATATTTATTCCTCTTCCAATACTGAAACTTAACTTGTGCTTTTTGTCTATTATTACGGTTTCCTTTATAGTCTCCTCCAGCAAAGAAGTTAAGCTAAACTTTTCTTTTTGTAAAATCAATGTTCCTCTATCATTTCTAGCGAGAAACAGTAATTTTTCAACTAAATCTTTCATGTTCTCTGACTCATTCTTTATTGCATCAATAGATTCCTGCAAAACTTCTTTATCATTTTTACCCCAACGGTTAAGCATATCAACATACCCCTGCAGCACAGCGATTGGTGTTCTCAATTCATGGGACGCATCTGAGACAAACTGTTTCTGCCTGTTATATCCATCTTCAATCCTGTCCATCATTTCATTAAAAGTTCGTGCAAGATCTTTGAGTTCGCTTTTTGAACCACTTACATTTAAACGCACATTCATATTTTTCTCAGAAATGCTTTTAGCAGCTTCAGTCATCTCACTAATTGGCGAAAATACATTCCTTCCTGAGATAAAACTTAAAATAAGCGCATAGATAATTCCAACGGCATTTACTAAAAGAATTATTTTTAATATATCTAGAATGTCCTTAATTTCAGTAGTGATATCTGAATATATGTTTAAGAAAAAAACCTGATCATTAATTGTAAATTTTGTATCTAATATTACAAAGTGTTTATTGTCAATCATAGCAAAGTGAAATATTCTCTTGTGTTCATAAGATATTGAACCTGTCGAGAATAGAAAATTCTTATTTTCATCATATACAACTACATTATTCTTATCTCCTGAAATCTCTTTAAGCGTTTCATATTCTATTTTTCCATTTGCTATAATATATTCGGTAATTGTTTTATAATTTTCATACACGAAATATATTCTATATGTTCCATATGCGAGAGATATTAGAAGGCCAGTTAGAATAAGGGTTCGTAGGACAATTTTTAAGTGCATTAAAGACAAGCTTAGTCTGAGGGAAATCCTGCTTTTCTGAACAAGCTTTTTTACAGAATAAAAAACTATATATATGGGAAATGTTATGATCCTGAATATGTTTTGCAGAATCTTAAAAAAAAAGTTTCTTTTATAATCGTCCATGCTGAATATATATTCGACTCCCTTAGTGAATACAATACACTATTCCCTGAAAGTATATCCTACTCCTCTTACTGTATGAATGTATTGTATCCCAAATCGCTGGTCTATTTTACTTCTTAAATACCTTATATATACATCTGTAATATTAGTGTCGCCCATAAAATCATATCCCCAGACATTTTCCAAGATTTTTTCCCTTGTCAATACTATATCTTTATTTTCCATCATGTAAAGAAGAAGCTCAAATTCTTTCTTTGACAACATAATCTCTTCACTGGAATATGTAACCTTATACTCGTCCTTTGATAGCTCCAGATTGCCAGCTTTTATTACATTTTTATTTGTATCCTTGCTCCTCTTTTTTGCATTAGTTTTTCTTTTTAAGGCTGTTCTAATTCTTGCCAGAAGTTCTTCTATTGCAAAGGGTTTAGTTATATAGTCATCTGCACCCATATCAAGTCCCATGACTTTGTCTGAGATATCATCTTTTGCAGTCAGCATAATTATAGGTACATCGGATACCCTTCTAACACGTCTGCAGACTTCAATTCCACTAAGTTCCGGAAGCATCAGGTCAAGAATAATTAGATCAATCCCTTCACCAATTGCTTTATCATAACCTGTCCTCCCATCATATGCAACTTCAACATCATAACCTTCGTGTTTCAGCTCCAGCTCCAGAAAACGTGCAATTTTAGTTTCATCTTCAATTATTAACACAACATCCTTCATAAAGCAATATACATCTCCTGTAATGATAATTAATTCAACAGACTTTGATTATATCAAAAATTTTTCTTTAATAGTTGCAAAACAGCAAATTTTATTTTCTTAACAAAATAAAAAATAAAAAAACCTGCTACGAAAGCAGGCTGTTTTTAGCTTATCATTCAATTGTAACTTCACTATATCCACTATCATTGTTATTGTCATCATCATCTTTTTTATTGTCTGTCTTTTTCACATCATTTGGAGTATTTTGTTGTTTTATATCTCCAGTAGCTTCTTTTACCTTGCTTCCGAAACCATTAATTATTTTATTTATATCTATACTTTCGCCCTTTTCTTTACGAATTTTAAATCTACATCCGAGAGCAAAGGAAATAACCAATGCTATAAGTAGAAACCAATGAAATATTATTGCTCCTAATATAAGGAAATTGACAGGTATGTTTATTATTGTCTCTCCAGATTTCTCAATAACGAATCTAGTTTTAAATCCCTTATCAATCAACCTCTTAACTTTAGTACCAAAACTTACAGCTTCATCACAGCATTTGCTTTTGGATTTTGGACTGTTTTTTCTTTCAAATTCAACAATAGCTTCAACTAAATCACCATTATGTTTTTCAAGAAGAATTTTGGCTTCCTCATAGCTGCAATTTGTTCTTTTTCTAAGTTCATCAATTTTTTCTAATGAAATACTCATATAAATTATCCTCCAGATTTTTAATTTTTTATTATGTAATTATTATATATCACAATAATTAGCTCTCCCTTAATATAATATTAGAATTTCATTAGAATTACCATACCACGGTGTATTACATCACCATTTATAAATTAAAATCATATAATGAACTATCTAATAATTTAATATGATAAATATATTATAATAATGTAAAGGTTGTTTTGAATGTGATAAATTTGTTAGCTTAATCATTAGAGGAGAAAGGGATCTACAAATGGGCAAAAATGAATTATATTGTGATAACATGCAGAATAATAAAAATAAAAATAATAAGGATATAGCAAAAAGTTGCTTTTTCTCCTTATCACCAAAGCAATTTTCTTTACTTTCATCATTACTGGGTATTTTATTAATTGATAACTTAGATGCAAGCCAGCAAAATTCAATTGGGAACTTCATTGTAGGTATAGGACAAACAATTTTAATAGCTGCTGCTCAACAACAGTTGTTAGAAAGTAATATAGAAAAAAATGATAATATAAGAAACCAAATTAGTATGCTAAAAAAGCAAATTAGCTTACTCGAAGGTTCCTTATAGTTCCTTTCTTACTAACCTCCAGGCTGTACGGTCTAAAACTCTATAATTTGACGAAGTGCTTACACTTACTAAAATAGAATTGAAATCAGGAATAGCTATATATGGAATTGAAATAGTAAGCATTTCCGCATCGGGTATTAATTTTAATCCATCAATTGATGTTATATTTTCTGAAGTATCTGCCAGTAAATCGATAGACTTATCTCCGCTTATTAACATATTAATTCTAAAGGATTTCCTATCATCTGAAAAGAAGTGCATGTCAAAATGATAGGAAATTTTAGTATTAGGAGCTCTTACTGTATTCAAAGATAAAATCATATTTGTTCTATCATTACCTAAACACACTTCCTTTATATCTCCTGGCTTGCTTGAATTACGCCGAATGTTATCATTTGAAGGATCTTCAAGTAACAATATAGTTGGAGCAGCTTCATTATTAAATTCGTATACAAGGTCAGGGTAAATACCAAAGAGTTCGTTCTGTCTAATAAATGACTTTAAAAAATAGCCCATTACATTATTTTGGGATTTATATTCACGAATCATGTTTGCTTTTTCTTTTATTTCTATTTCGTCCATTGATAATGAAGTCCATTGTGTACCCAGGTTTATAAGTTCGCTGGGAGGAACTAGAAACATTTTACTGAACTGTCCCACAGGAGAGGGCCACTTGCCTCTATGAACAAGATATAGGTATTGTTCAGGATTTAAATTACTTTTTTCTAGGGAATACTTTGCAAAGCAATAGGTGGTAAAATGATCGGGATGCTGGTCATTTGGATGAGGGAAAGCTATAATAGAGGGGTTATATTCCTTTATTATATTTTCTAGATCTTCAGATAAATTTTTACCACAATAAGAAGCATTTTCTCTGTATGAATTGGTATATGGAGAGTAATTCTGTTTTGTAAAGTTACTTACAAATAGATTATTTTCATCCCAATTTTCTTTCCACATATTATATAACCCACCATCGGGGTATCCTAAATAAATAATGTTATTTTTTGCAACATTCGCTTTTGCCATTGCACTTTCTGTTTCTTTTTGTCTTGCATATGCTGAACGAATATAATCTTTTGATTTTGGCTTAATAGTGAGATAACTTACTGCTACTGCACTAGCATGACCATCACCATTAGTTAAGAGAACGACTTTTACTGTTCCTCCAGAATTTATTACCTTAGTAATAAGGTTGCCACACCCTAGCGTTTCATCGTCATTATGGGGTGCAAGAACTAGGAGCCTGGCTTCTGAAAAATCAGACTCTAATTCATCCATTTCAAGTCTTGTAAAGAAGTTTATAATAAAATCTTTACCTGATATCCCAATTACTGTAGACAAAATTATAAAAAGAGCTAAACTCAATATTAAAAAATTTCTCTTCTTACTTTTCAAGCATTTAAAAAGCATTTGTTGGCTCCCCCTTATCGCTATAATATTACTGTTCAAATTTGAATGTTACAATTTTTTTACGAATATTATTGTCTTATAGTCTTCAACGCACTCCCATAATATATCGTCGAATTCCAGAAGTTTGCTATAACCATTTTTAAGGTAAAATTTGATGGCACTATAGTTTTTATTTGATGTTTTCAAATGTATACCCATATTACCAGTTCTCTTTACATGCTCCTCAAATTTTACTAATAATGAATTGCCTATACCCTTACCTTGGTATTCGTTTAATATATTAATATGAAAATGGACAGGGTAGGTAGAATAAAAAGCTTTAGGTATAAATCTCCATGACTTGTTTTTTGTAATATTCATTATACTCCTGAATGTTCTAGGGTATTTTAAAAGAGTATATGTTAGTCTTCGAATAATCTTTAAAAGCATTTTTTGTACAAATAATCTGTGCTGATTCTTTGTATTTAAAGTACCTATAATATATCCCACAACTTTGTAGTTATTATCTTTATCAACAGCAACAAAGCAATGCTCTTTCTCATAAATAAGATAGTATATACAAAAGAAATAGCCGAAAAGCTTGGCATCGTCAAATCTTCCTGTACCCTCTAAATCATTTCCCATATAGCCCGTTCTATAAGATATGTTTAAAACATCATCACAGTCGGAATCTTCGTATTTTCTAATCATTATATTTGACATAAAACACATCCTTAAAAAATGTCTGTATTAATATATTCTAGTTTACCTAGATATATAAATCAAGTATATTGTCAAGACGTTAAGACGGAACAACTATTAAATAGAACAGTTATTAAACAAATATTACTATGTGCAGTTACTTCAAAATTATGGTATAATATCCGCATAAATGCGGATATTATATGCTCCGCAGGAATTTATGGCCGTGCGAAATTTTTGGCTT
>ENA-UOOK01005771-UOOK01005771.1-fermentation-metagenome-genome-assembly--contig:-NODE-5771-length-12264-cov-5.004423_pt1 | contig 12264 bp, 11 predicted proteins | sample MGYA00245777_ERZ724023 | MGnify/ENA primary metagenome ERZ724023 (study PRJEB28704, sample SAMN03018312) | fermentation metagenome | biome: anthropogenic terrestrial biome; feature: soil; material... | reverse complement strand
CAATCGATTAAGGAAGCAAAGGAGGGCCGATAAAATGTTAGCCCTATCGAGAAAAATCAATGAATCCATAATGATTGGCAACGATATTGAAATAACAATATTAGAAGTCAAAGGGGATCAGGTCAAGTTAGGAATTAATGCCCCGAAGTCGGTTCCGGTATATCGCAAAGAGATCTACCTGCAGATTCAGGAGGCGAATAAGGAAGCGGCAGAAGCAACGGTAAGTGATGAGACATTGAAGAAATTATTCCAATAGTAAACTATAAAATACCATTTAAAATAGGGCGAACAGCCCTATTTATTGAAATTGTATTAATTTTTTTAATCAGTTAACCGATATAAGTGTTAGACGCAAATACGAATGTAAGGGAGTCAAGGAGGGCATCGTGCTTCGTATTTCGAAACCAAAGATAAAACAGAACACATGGAGGTGTATGAAGTATGGCATTAGATGTAGTGTCAAATGCAATATATCATGATAATGTAAAGCCGGTTGACCTGGGAGCAAATAATCTAAAAGCCTCGGAAGCTTCGGTATCAGCAAAAACTTCCTGTAGTAATCCGCTTACTGCAAATCAGGGGAAAGGCCAGAAGGAAGTATCGGAGGAACAGCTTAAGAATGTAATCGATAAAGCAAATTACAAGATGAAACCACATAGAACACGTTTTGAATTTGCATATCATGAGGAAACGAAACGGGTATCGATCAAGGTGTTGGATAAGGATACCTCAGAGGTGATCAAAGAGATTCCACCGGAGCAGGCATTAAATATGTTAGAAAAATTGTGGGAAATCGCCGGTTTCCTTGTAGATGAGAGAAGATAGAATAGTCTCGCAAAAGAACTGCGAGCCATTATAAGAATAGTAAAAGCAGCTATTCTTCCGGGTTTATGAGATGCCGCAAAGCAGAATCGGGGATTCTATCATGATAAATCACGGAGTGTAAAAGGAGGAGAGACAGAATGCCGGTACGAATGACAGGAATGATCTCGGGGATGGATACCGAATCGTTAATAAAAGGTATGGTAGATGCGCAGAGATTAAAAAATAAAAGAGTAGAAGATAAGCAGACCTTGCTTGGATGGAAACAGGACAGATGGAAAGAGTTAAATACGAAGCTGTATAAGCTTTATACAGCGGACTTAAATAAAATGAGGCTGAAATCCAGCTATATGACTAAAAAGGTTTCATCAACAAATGAGGATTTAGTCACTGTGAACTCGAAGGTAAATGCACCGGTAGGATCGCATGAGCTTACGATCGATGCGCTGGCACGTTCCCAGTATGTAACAAGTGGTGTGATTAAAGTCGGTACCGGCGATACGGCGACTGAAGCAAAAGCCTCTACCAAGTTAACGGAGCTTGGCGTTGATGCTGGAACTCTAATCAATCTTACCAGTAACGGAAAGACTGCAACCTTAGAGGTTACAGACAAAACAACAATCACTGATTTTGTTAATTTCGCAAAAGGTGCCGGTTATAGCGCTAATTTTGATGAAACCTATGGAAGACTTTTCATAAGCGCAAAGTCAAGCGGTACAAAGAGCGCTTTCCAGATTACGGCAACCACTTCTACTGCAACGGCTCCTAAAAATGAATTATTAAACATAACAGGATATTCCTATCTTACCGCAGAGGACAAGAAAAAAGTTGATGCCGCAATTGCAACCCTCGCAGCTACGGAGGTGAATGAAGACAAAGAGAGCGAAGCAGCCAAAGTGGCCAAAGTAGCGATAGATACATTGAAAGTTTTTGCAGAAAAGGAAGCCAAAAGAATCATTGCCAGTAATGTTGATGAAGAAATCAGAGCAGAGGTTGCTCCCGGTGCCCAAAAAGCAGAAGAAGATAGAATTAAGCAGCTGGTATTAGAGGAATATCTGGAAAAGAATGAGACCACGGAGGACAAGCTGACTGATGAACAAAAGGCAGAGATCACTAAACTACAGGATGAAAGAATAGCAGCTTCCGCAGATCGAATCAAATATGCTGTTAAAGATGCGGTTGACATAGCGATAGCAGAAGAAAAAGCGAAGGAAGCACCAAACCGATATACCTTAGCGGAAGAAGCAAACCAGATGGCTATATCGGATGCTATGGATCAAGCCGGCACGGTAGCGGCAACCTATCAGGCCAATAGTAAAACAGCACAAACGGATGTCAGCTCTGTATTAAAAGGAATTGGTCTGGATGCACTTAAAGCGGACGGAAGCATTGATGTTGATAAAGTCGGTAAAGATGAAATGGGGAATCCGATAATAGTATCTACCGTTGTGGCAGCAGAGGACAGTAAGATTACATACAATGGCGTAGAATATAGCAACTCTTCCAATGTAATTAATATCAATGGGCTGGAGCTTACCTTAAACGGAGTATCGAATGGTGAGAAGATTCATTTGAATGTGTCAAATAATTCGCAGGGTGTTTATGATACGGTGAAAAAGTTCATTTCATCCTATAATGACATTTTAAAAGAAATGAATGATTTATATTACGCTGATTCTGCCAAAGGCTATAATCCGCTAAGTGATGATGAAAAAGCAGCTATGACAGACAAGCAAATTGAAAAATGGGAAGATAAGATCAAAGATTCCATTCTAAGAAGAGACAGTACCTTAGGTTCTTTGCTTGATGCTATGAAAAGCGTGATGCAGTCTTCCGTGGAAGTGGACGGAAGTAACTACTCCTTATCCAGTTTTGGAATTATGACTTCCAAGAGCTATTCAGAAAAAGGGTTGCTGCACATCTATGGTAATGAGGACGACCCCGAATTTGCATCGATGGAAGATAAACTCATGAAAGCGTTGGAGGAAGACCCAGATACCGTTATGGAGGTAATGTCACAGGTTTCACAGAAGCTCTATGATACCATGCATGAAAAGATGAAATCGATCCCTAATATCCGAAGTGCATTTACCTTCTATAATGATAAGGAAATGGCAAACCAACACACAGAGTATGCCAAGAAAATTGCTAAGCTAGAGAAAAAAGTAATCGAGATGGAAAACAAATACTATAAACAATTTGCCGCAATGGAATCGGCTATGGCCAAGATGCAATCACAAAGCAACGCGCTTGCGGGAATGCTCGGGTTATCAAGTAAATAAAGGAATAGGAGCATTCGAGTTTATAAAACTTTAGTAACATTGAAACACATTATTTGTTTTGGGAGGGATTTACATGGCGATAAATGCGGCAGCAGCGTACCAGAATAATAGAATAAAGACTGCTTCACCAACGGAGCTTACGTTAATGCTTTATGAAGGTGCAATTAAGTTTTGCAATATAGCCCTGGAGGCAATTGACGAAAAGGACATAGATAAAGCACATCTTAATATTATTAAGGCGGAGAAAATTATTGCTTATCTTCGCTCTACGCTGGACTTTAAATATCCGGTAGCGCAGGATTTTGAAAATGTATATAGTTACTTATATGACCGGTTGGTAACAGCAAATATCCGCAAAGATAGAGAAATTCTAGAAGAAGTTTTAACGCATCTGCGAGAAATGAGAGATACCTGGAAGGAAGTTATGAAGAATGGCAAAGGAATTTCCCAAGAAATGTGAGGTGCAATGTGGATAAAAGTGCATATATACATATCTTAAGGGATACGTTAGAGAAGAAAGTCTCCGTATTAGATCAACTGCTTGTGGCTACTTTGCTGCAGGAAAAATATTTAACAGAAAATCCGAACGATATGAAGGATTTTGAACAGGCATATACAGTAAAAGAAACACTTTTGGAGCAGCTTGGCAAGCTGGATGAGGGCTTTGAATTGATCTATGAGCATGTCAGGGAAGAACTGAGCAATCATCCGGTTTATCAAAGGGAAGAAATCTTAAACTTACAGGAGTTGATTCGCCAGGTAACGGAAAAAAGTACACAGATTCAAGCGATAGAGATACGCAATAAAAACAGGCTGGATAGCTACTTTTCCAAACAGAAGGAAGAGATTAAGAGCTACAAAGTGAATAGTAAGACGGCTTCCAGCTATTATAAGAATATGGCAGACCAACATAACGGGGAATCGTATTTTTATGACAAAAAAAAATAAAAATATTTAAGATTTGCTATAAAGTATTACTTTTATCAGCCGATATATATAATGAGTAAAGAAACATTTATCGGTAAAGTGGTCAATGGAGCGTACGGCCGGAGATCCTTTACTGAGAATGCAGTTACTAAATAAGAGTAGCAAGGATGCTACTTAACTTTCAAGGAGGAATTACATATGGTTATTCAACACAATATGGCAGCAGCCAACACAAACAGACAGTTAGGTATTACATCAGGTCGTCTGAGCAAGTCAACTGAGAAATTATCTTCCGGTTACAAAATTAACCGTGCCGGTGATAATGCAGCTGGTCTTTCTATTTCTGAAAAAATGCGTGGACAGATCAGAGGTCTTGAGCAGGCTTCTACGAATGCACAGGATGGTATCTCCTTAATTCAGACAGCAGAAGGTGCTTTAAACGAGACACACTCTATTCTTCAAAGAATGAGAGAGCTAGCAGTTCAGGCAGCTAACGATACAAATGCTACAGATGATCGTACAGCTATTCAAGATGAGCTTAATCAGTTAACCGAAGAGATCACTCGTATCGCAAATGAGACCCAGTTTAATACGAAGACATTAATGACTGGTACTTTTAGTGGAGGGTCGGCTAACGCTTTAAATTTCCAAGTTGGAGCTAATTCAGGTCAGAAAATTTCGTTGAACATTCGTAATATGAAGGCATCCGCATTTACTGGCTTAGATGCTATTGCAGTAAGTAAATATACGTCAGCTACTGCAGCAATCACTACCATTAATAATGCGATTACTGAAGTTTCCACTGAAAGATCAACTCTTGGTGCAGTTCAGAACAGATTAGAGCATACCATCGATAATGCAGATAATACAGCTGAAAACTTACAGGCTGCTGAATCTCGTATCCGTGATGTGGATATGGCGAAAGAAATGGTTAAGTACTCTAAGGATAATATCCTTCAGCAGGCGGCTCAATCCATGTTGGCGCAAGCTAATCAATCAACACAAGGTGTACTTGCTTTATTGCAGTAAATATTATAGTGCTAACAATAGGCCGGCCATTTGGCCGGCCTATAAATTTTTATAGAAAATTAGGGTGAAAAATCAATGAATTTTATATAGATAGTAAATAGCGAGGGAAGTGATGGAAGAATGCCTATGAAGGAATATATTTCTGCCACGAAAGAGAAGATAAAGCAAGTTGTAGATTTGTTTTACCAGCAAAAGAATCAGGAAGGATATCAGGAACTAATAAAGGTTATTGATTCGTTGTCTGAAATAATCGCATTAATGGAAAAGGAACAATCCAATCTAGAGCTTGTTGAAAAGAATAACAAGCTATTATATAGTCTCAATAATGTTACTGATGCTATGATTAATAAAGATACGGTTCTGCAAGCAGATATTCTAAATTATGAAATAACCGATATTCTGGATGAGATTGCCGAAATTATAAAATAAGGGTGGTTACTAAGCGAATGTATTATGAACATAATATGAAAATAATGCAAGAATATAGAAATGGTTTATATAAGAGAATTATGGAACATAATTCATCTAAACCAGAAAATATCACCGCTAGGGTAGAAAAGACAAAGTCGAATGAAACCGCATTGATCATTGAATCAAAGGATGATCATCAAACCTTACGTCTTAATAGTATATATAACCCTGCAAGGGAAGCACAAAAGTGGGCAGAACAATTTAAAATTAAAAATCTTAATACCGTAATTACAATGTTCGGATTGGGAAATGGAATTTTTGTCAGAGAGTTAATTGAAAAACTGGATAAAAGCAGTAAGTTACTTATATTTGAACCATCTTTTTTTATATTTGATTTTGTGTTAAACGAATATGATTTGGCAGATATTATTTCTGATGAAAGAATTTATATAGTAATTCAAGATATAAATGATTATGAATTACCAGCAATTATTTCGGCTTTATTATCATGGGAGAATTTGTTTTCAAAAATAGATAGTTATCACCCGGGATATGATAAACTTTTTCCGAATTTATATTATAAATATAAAGAATTAATAGTAAATAATACTTTTAATAATGTAATGATGAAAAACACAGCGAATAATTTAGGAAAAATAGTTGTAGAAAATGCAATCATTAATACGAAGTATCTCAAAGACGCTATATCCATTTGGGACTTGGAGGATAAATTGCCCAAGAATATACCTGTCATTATCGCTGCAGCAGGTCCATCCTTAAATAAGAATATTGAAATACTAAAGAGAGCAAAAGGAAAATCTATAATCTTAGCAGTAGATAGAGCCTATGAAACATTTCTTAAGCATGATTTGGAACCGGATTTTCTCGTTTTATTAGATCCTATCAAACCATTAAAGCTTTGTGGAAATAAAAGGTATTTTAAAGTACCTTTGCTGTGTAAATTAGAGGGAAGTCCTGAAATAATGACTTACCATGCTGGAAGAAAAATCATTTATGATTGTACAGAATATATATCAGATATTTACGGTTTACTTAATAAAAGGTATAAGAGAATAACTACGGGTGGATCGGTTACAACAGCAGCCCTCTCTATATGTGCATCTCTTAAATTTACTAGAATAATTTTTGTGGGATTAGATCTGGCATATCTAGGTGAATTATCCCATTCAGAAATCTCTCAGGATGAATTATTAGGCCATAAGCAATTAGAACTTTATGTTGAAGATATTCATGGAGAAAAAATAAAAACCAGAAGTGATTGGTATTCTTTTTTGAAATGGTTTGAATATGTAATCATACAATTACCGGATATTGATATTATAGATGCTACGGAAGGTGGAGCACGTATTAATGGAACTCGTATTATGACATTAAGAGATGCGATTGAACATTACTGCAATGAAAAAGTAAATTTATTCGATATTATTAATGAGGCAGAGCCTACATTTAATGAACAAGAGATGGAAACGATTTATCAGTATTTGGAAAGAGGACAAAAGGATTTAGATTATATTAAAGAACTTTCTGAAACCGCTTTAAAATGCTTCAACACGGAAAAAAACGACAGTATGGATATAAATAAAATTTTTGATAAAATATCTAAAATTAATAAAAAAATAATGAAGATACCAATTTATTCATTAATAGATAATTATGTAGTAAGTGAAGAGACAACAAATATTCAAGAACTTTACTTTCTAACGAATGATAAAGACAAAGATGAAAAAGTTGCATTAGAGAATGCTAAAAAAATCTATGCGGCTATAGTTGATGCCTGTAATAATATCGAACCGAAATTAAAAGAGGCAGTGGAGTTATTTGGTGATTATGCATCAGAGTAATAAATAATACGTTCTAAAAGTGAAATATATTCAGACATCAAGATAAAACTGGAGGGTAAAAGTTTGCAAAATAAAATAAAAAATATATTTAAAAATAATATGCAGCTTTTGTACTACTCAGATAAGTCTATTATATTTATTAAAAAACAAAATTATAATAAGGGCTTGTGGTTTTATAAAAAAGTGATTGATATTATTATGAATATGCTTCAGGATCTCATTTTAAATAGTAATTATTTTAATGAACAATATGAAGTGATCAATACTGCTTTAGTAAATAGTATTTTAGAAGAGCTATTAGCTGCGCAGGAGAATCAAGATTACGTCTTAATAGCAGATTTACTTGAGATGCGTTTGAATTCATTAATAAAAGAACTTCAAATAGTGATTGTTCAAAAAGAAGATAATGGATCGTTAATGGAAGAGTTTTATAATCGCAATATAGCACTTATACTAAAAAAAGACAAAGAGTTTGGAATAAGATTACAAAGAGAAATTGGCTTTAAGCCATCAGATAAAAATTATGCGATAGAAGCTACATCAAGCGGGCTGATGACGTTGTCTATATATATTAAGGATAGGAAATATTATTTTCACAGTAATAATGATCCCTTTTATGAAGCGATTCTGCTTGCAAATGAATGGTACACTATCGACAAATCAGTGTATATTATATATGGCTTAGGATTGGGCTATCATGTTGCGGAACTTGCAGAATTGGATGAAAATATTATTATACATGTATTTGAGAGCGATTGGAATATTATTCAACTAGCCTTTATGTATTCTGATTTGGCGGGCTTATTAAGTTCGGATAGAATATATGTCCATTATGATCCTGACTTTATTGAACTTAGTATGCGATTGAAACAATTAAATGAGAAGGAATGCTTTGTCGTTCATTATCCATCCATTCAAAATATAAAGAATGATTTTATCAGGCAGCAGATAGATGATTTTTTTGTAATGAATAACTCTTCTAAAAATAGCCTGAATCTATTAAATTTTAATTTTGAAAAAAATATAGCAAGGAATGACGACTATATTGATACAATCAAGCAAGAGTTCAAAAATAAAGATTTATATATAGTAGCTGCTGGTCCGTCCTTAGATCGTAACTATATGGGATTGAAGAATATTAAGCATAATGCGGTGATACTAAGCACTGGTACGGTAATGAAAAAGTTACTAAATGCAGGCATAAAACCAGACTATGTTATAATTACAGATCCGAATAAAGAGGTTTATAGACAAATAGAAGGGATTGAACAGTCCGATGTACCATTGCTCTATATGTCTTCAGCATGCTATAAGGTTCCGGAGAGATACTCGGGAAAGAAGTATTTGATTTGCCAAAAAGATTACCATAAAGCGGAACAATTTGCGAAAGAAAAGGGATATATGCTATTTAACACAGGTGGTTCGGTAAGCACCACTGCTTTGGATATTGGTATAAAATTTGGTTGCAAAAGAATAATCTTTATTGGGCTGGATCTAGCATATACAAATAATCAGGGACATGCACTGGATACCCCAACGGCAGAAATGATTGATACTACTGAACTTAGAAAAGTTTTAGATATTAATGGGAGGTTGGTGGGGACCGGAAAAAGTTTGGATATCTATAGAAAATGGATTGAAAAGCGTATCAAAGGAATTGACAATATTGAGTTTATTGATGCGACTGAAGGGGGCGCTTTGATTGAAGGGATGAGAGTATGCAAACTAGTGGATGTAATTTGACATTAATCGGGTTCTTTGTATAATCAAGTAACTTTCAGAGCTGCTTTTGTAGGTAGATATAATTTAATAATTTTAAATGTTTTTGTAATCATAACCATTTATATATTCGAAGTACGTTATAATTGATAAGAGGAGAGATTTGTGATGGAACAAACAATAAAATATAAAAAACCAAAGGTAATTGCAGAAATAGGATGCAATCATAAAGGTGAATTTGAAACAGCTTTAGAAATGATTAAAATCGCGAAAATATTTTGTGATGCAGATGTGGTTAAATTTCAAAAGCGAAATAATAAGGAGTTATTGACGCCGGAGCAATATAACGCACCGCATCCGCATCCGTATAATTCTTATGGCTCTACCTATGGTGAGCATAGAGAATTTCTGGAGTTTTCTGTCGAGCAGCATAAAAAATTGTATGAATTTTGCAAAGAAATGGGTATCGTATACTCTACATCCGTTTGGGATATGACTTCTGCGAAGGAAATTTCAGCACTAAAACCAGAGATGATTAAGATACCGAGTGCATGTAATAATAACTTAAAAATGCTGCAATGGCTATGTAATAACTATTGTGGGGAAATCCATGTTTCAGTTGGTATGACAACACATGAAGAAGAAGAAAACCTTGTCCGCTTATTTGAAAAAGAAGGACGAAATAAGGATCTGGTATTGTATTCCTGTACTTCCGGTTATCCAGTGCCATTTGAAGATGTTTGTTTGTTGGAGATCACAAGACTGGTGAATACCTATGGAGATGTTGTGAAAGAAATTGGATTTTCAGGACACCATAATGGGATAGCGATAGATATTGCTGCGTATACCTTAGGCGCGACTATTTTTGAAAGACATTATACTCTAAACAGAACTTGGAAAGGCACGGATCATGCGGCATCTTTAGAACCAGATGGTCTTAGAAGATTAAAGCGTAACCTGCTTGCTACATATGACAGCTTAAATTATAAATCCTCTGAAATACTTCCTATAGAACAGGTACAGAGAGATAAGTTAAAATACAGAGGATGATTACTTGATTTTACTATGAGTTGATAAGAGGTGATATATGTGGAAAAGATAGTGGCATTTATTCCGGTACGCGGCGGCAGCAAATCAATACCGTTAAAAAATATAAAATTAATTAATGGAAGACCTTTGGTATATTGGACTACTTTTGCTGCAAGCACATGTCCATTCATTGATGAAGTTTTTGTGGCAACCGATGATAAAAATATCGCAAGCGCTGTTAATGAATTCGGTTTAAATAAAGTTAAAGTCATAGGAAGAAGTGCTTCCAGTGCATCCGATACCGCTTCTACGGAAAGTGCAATGTTAGAATTTGCCGAGCAACATAATTTTGACCATATTGTTTTAATTCAGGCAACCTCTCCTATGCTTGAAGCAGATGATTTGACAAAAGGAATAGAATTATATCAACAAGAGAACGTAGACAGTGTATTATCGGTAGTACGCCAAAAAAGATTTGTATGGAAAGAACATAACGGATATGTAGAACCATCGAACTATGATTGCTATCATAGACCCAGACGGCAGGAATTCGAGGGGTATTTGGTTGAAAATGGTGCATTTTATATTACATCTAAGAAATTGCTGCTGAAAACACAAAATAGAATCTCCGGTAGAATTAAAGCCGTTGAAATGAAAGAAGAATCATATTTTGAGATTGATGAACCAAGTGATTGGGTTGTTGTAGAAAATTTAATGAAAAATAAAATAGAAAAAGCCAACCAGCGAATACCGATCAAGATGCTTTTAACTGATTGTGATGGTGTCTTAACGGATGGAGGCATGTACTATACTGAGAACGGTGATGAAATTAAGAAGTTTAATACAAGAGACGGTATGGCTTTTGGGGTATTAAGAAAAAAAGGGATTCTTACTGGTATTATTTCTGGGGAAGATAGAAAGATTGTTAGGGATAGAGCGGATAAGCTTAAGGCGAACGAATGTCATGTAGGAATTAAAGACAAACTTAAAGTTATTAAAGAGATTGCCCAAAAATATAATTTATGCCTTGATGAAATCGCTTATATAGGTGATGACATAAATGACTTGGAATGTATGAAAGCTTGCGGCTTTTCAGCTTGTCCGTGTGATGCTGTACAGGAAGTAAAGCGGGCCGCGAAGTATATTTGTCGCGCTTCCGGCGGTAATGGAGTAATAAGAGAAATTGCTGATTTATTTATAAATCATATGGTACATTAATAAGGTCCTTTTATGGAGTGAAAATGCAAATAATGATTAAAAGCTTACTAGAAGATTTAAATATATATGTAAAAGCCATACAAGAGAATAGCGAAAATGCAAAGCGATTTTCCGATTTGTTTAGAGAAAACTATATGTCATTGAAAGAAGATCAACAGCTGGATGGCTTTTATGAGAGCCTGAGATCTGAATTTAGTTCTGATCCCAAACTTTTAACATTAGTATTGTCAATTATTTATGGTGTTGTAAGAGATGACAGAAGCCTTTATGAGATTTTTTATTTATTACAGCATAGTGATATGAATCTGCTGTCTCAAATTTATATACGAGATCAACTGGAGACATGCATATTTCGAAATAGTAATTTAAGTCGGCATTATAGGAATAGAAGAAGTCTACATAAGCAATTGCTTACAAAATTAGAAAATTTAATTGATGTGAATTTAGACTATAAACCTTATAAGTTTCGTAATAAAAATAGAATAGTCATAACAACAGGTCAGTTATTAGGAGATTTTCATGCACCTACCTATGTTTTGAAGGAGATTTGTTATATTTTACAAAATAAATTTCATTATGAAGTGCTTCTAATTGTATCAATTGATGATATGTACGATGAAGCTTTGTCTCAGATATGGTATAATCCTTTATTATTATTCTATAATCGGGATTATGACGGAAGCTTTACGATTGAATATAAAGGAGAAAAAATAAATGGCTTTCAGTTTATTATGAATCATAGAAACCTGGTAATTGCAAAAAAACTAATAAATATTATTTATAATTATAATCCAATGTTTATATGGCATATGGGGAATCCTTGTCTATTTGCCGACTTGTTTAGAAAATATACCACAGTTATGGCTATGCCGTTTACCGATGGCTATGCAATATCGGAAGCTCAGATTATGTGCGCTTATTTAAATAGTCAATCGGATGAAATTAAGGATATGGAGGCTTATTTT
>ENA-UOOK01005768-UOOK01005768.1-fermentation-metagenome-genome-assembly--contig:-NODE-5768-length-12266-cov-11.522480_pt1 | contig 12266 bp, 13 predicted proteins | sample MGYA00245777_ERZ724023 | MGnify/ENA primary metagenome ERZ724023 (study PRJEB28704, sample SAMN03018312) | fermentation metagenome | biome: anthropogenic terrestrial biome; feature: soil... | reverse complement strand
ATTTTCACATGCGAGAAAATGAACTCTTGCATGAGTACTAATCCAATTAGAATTAGCAAAATAATCTGTAATTACTGTATAAATGGGAATGTTAATTCCTTCATCACATAAATTATAGGTACAATTAACAGGAAAGGTATTTAAAATAATATCTGGTTGTACTTCTGCAATTTTTTTTAACATCTTTTTCAGTCCAAATTTAACATATGGTTTCGCAATTTTGAGATTTAAAAGTTTATCCGAGCCATAATAAAAAAATCGATAAGCTTGTTGTTGTAAGCCCTTTTTATAGGTACTTAAATAAAACTTGCGCACAAATTTTGTTGTTGCTGGATAATCCTCCGTATACAAGTCATATAATACATACTCAATATTTTCATATTTGGTAAATTCCTCGATAATACTATTTGAAACTGCGAAATGGCCGTTACCATATGGTGCTGTTAAAATTAGGACTTTTAATTTATCTGCCATCTAATTTCCTCCTAAGATACAATTATTATTATAACATCTCATCTCAAATAAATATATCTTTTTATATACAGAAATCATTTTACTTTTTCTTTTAAGTAATTCATGACTTGTTCATGTAAATCTTCACGTTCGAGTGCAAAGTCAACTGTTGCCTTAATAAAACCAAATTTATCCCCCACATCGTAACGCTCTCCAACAAAATCATAAGCATAAACCGCTTGCTTCCGCATTAATCTTTTGATCGCATCCGTCAACTGAATCTCATTACCGCTACCTGGGGCTTGTGTTTCTAACATCCCAAAAATTTCTGGTGTTAACACATATCTACCCAAAACAGCTAACCTGCTTGGTGCTTCGTTGATATTTGGCTTTTCAATCATATTAGATAGGGGATATAATTTCCCTATTGCTTCATGCGATTTTGAAACTTCAACAATCCCGTATTTATTAACATCTTCTGGTGGTACTGTTTGAACACCAACTACACTTGCTTCAACTTTTGTATATTGATTAATGAGTTGTTTAAGTGCTGGGTCTCCTTCTTTATTAATGACAACGTCATCACCAAGTAAAACCGCAAAGGGCTCATCTTTAATAAACACTTTTGCACATAATATTGCATGGCCTAAACCTTTTGCTTCTTTTTGTCTAATATAATGGATATTCACCATATTAGAAACATCTTCAACTAACTTTAATAAATCGGTTTTCCCTTTCTTACGAAGAATATCCTCTAGTTCATAAGATTTATCGAAATGATCTTCTATCGATCGTTTTTGTCCACTCGTAATAATTAATATCTCTTCAATACCTGATGCTACAGCCTCTTCAACAATATATTGAATTGTCGGTTTATCTACTATTGGTAACATTTCTTTTGGTTGGGCTTTGGTGGCTGGTAAAAATCGGGTTCCGAGGCCTGCAGCAGGTATAACAGCTTTCATTATTTTCGCTCCATGAATAGAATTAACATGAATTCAGAATATGTGAATTTTTTATGAATCGATAAAATTATTTTAAGACATTAAAATTTTGATAAGTCATACTATCAAACTCGATCCATGGTAATGGTTAATAGGAGCGAGATATATAAAACTTTCCAAGACGAATTAAACGGTGTATTTATGATAGACGGCGTGAAAGTAAAGAAGCTTAAAGTCATCCCTGATGAGAGGGGTTGGCTAATGGAAATATTAAGACGCGACGATGATATATTTCAGAAATTTGGCCAAGTTTACATGACTACAGCATATCCGGGAGTAGTTAAAGCATGGCATCTGCATAAAAAGCAGACTGATAATTTTACATGTATTCGTGGCCTGATGAAAGTTGCCTTATATGATAGTAGGGAGGATTCTCCTACTTATGGGGAAATCAATGAGTTTTTCATTGGAGATAGAAATCCAATGCTAATTAGCGTTCCTCCATATGTTTATCATGGTTTTAAAGCAGTTGGTGATGAAACTGCCTACTTTGTAAGCGTACCTACATTGCCATTTAACTATGATGAACCTGATGAGTTCCGCCTTGAACCGGATACTGATGAAATTCCCTATGACTGGATACTGGATAAAAGTAAAAAACATGGATAGAACAGATAATCGGTGATTTCATGAGGATAATGATTACTGGGGGTGCGGGATTTATTGGATCCAACTTCGTACACCACTTGTATGGGAATGATGATTATGAATTGGTGATCCTGGACAAGTTAACTTATGCTGGGGACATGAAAAACCTCAAAGAAGTCAGTGGCAAAGTTGAGTTTGTTAAAGGTGATATAGCTGATGATGAGGTAGTTTTTAGTACCATGAAAGACTGTGACATGGTGGTAAATTTCGCAGCCGAAACCCATGTAGACAGATCCATAGAGGATCCAGGTGTATTCGTGAAAACAGATGTCATAGGCACCTATAACCTCTTAGAAAATGTTCGCAAACACGATGTGGAACGTTACCTGCAAATATCCACTGACGAAGTTTATGGTAGCATCGAAAATGGTTCATTCACAGAAAAAAGCAATCTTGATCCTTCAAGTCCCTATTCAGCTAGTAAAGCTGGTGGCGACCTCTTGGTAAGTGCTTACTGGAAGACTTATGATGCTCCTGTTATTACAACCCGGAGTAGTAACAATTTTGGGCCTCGTCAGTACCCAGAAAAATTAATACCATTATTCATCATTAACGCCATGCAAGACAAACCTTTACCTGTTTATGGGGATGGTAAGAATGTTAGAGACTGGATATATGTTATGGATAACTGTAAAGGAATAGAAGTAGCACTACTTAAAGGTGAACTGGGAGAAGTTTACAACATCGGCGGGGGCAACGAACGAAATAACCTGGAAATAACAAAACTAATACTTGAACTTCTCAGGAAACCAGAAAGCCTGATAACCTTTGTTGAAGACAGGTTGGGTCATGATCGACGTTATTCCCTTGATTCAGCTAAAATTATGAAGTTGGGCTGGAAACCGGAAACTACTTTTGAAGATGCAATGCAGGAAACTGTAGAATGGTATAAAAAGAACTTTTCAAGGTTTAAATAACCTTTTTATCATTTTTTTTATATTTTAAATTCACTCAAAAGCCACATTTAATTGTTTTAGAATTTTTAAAAAACTTTCATCATCAATTGAACTAATTTTAATAGTTTTCATCCGGCTTTTTTGTCCGGATATGATCTCCACTGGTCGATTAGTTAATTTTGAAAATTCATTTATCAGTTCTTTATTTGCCTTTCCCTTAGTAGGGACTGACTTGATTTTAACTTCCAGAGTTTGCCTCCACTCATTATAACCGGTGATCTTGAATTGATCCGATTTAGGGGATACTTCTATCTTCACTGTTATCCCATCAGGAGTGATCCGAACTGCTTGCACTTTAAAAACATCCCAACCATTAATTTAGAAGTATGTCTAAGTTGTTATTTGTTGTATTTAAATCTATAATAAGATTTAAAATGCATTAGTTCTTTTTTATCTACTAATAATAATATTAAGCCATTTTTAATCCTTTTTGTCATTAGAGGTAACCTTTAAATAGTGAAAGTGAGAGATGATGGTATGCTTCACTCTCTTGTGTGAGAATCAGCATAGCAGGGGTGGTCGAGCGGTCAAAGGCGCTAGGTTGAGGGCCTAGTGGGTGAGTCCCTTCGCGGGTTCGAATCCCGTCCCCTGCACTCTTTATAATTGAAATATATGATTAACTTTTGTTTTAATAGGTTATAATAAATTAATGATAATTTTAACATTTAATATTTTACCGGATTTAAGATCATTTACGAGTTCTTGGTTTAAATCTACTGCAGCCTTATCTGCATTTATCATTAGGGTACGGTTGCATGTATAACTACTTTTACGACAAACCATGTCGGTGGGATGATCCAATGTAAGTAAAGGATGCCCATATCCAATGATGCTATCTTTTGAATTTTCTGTTTCTAGTATAACTTGAATCTGAGTTTTTTCATCACGAATAGCCATCTTCATCTGAGCAGGCATGTCATTTAATGACACTTTTGAGGCCACTCCAACAATACAATCTGCTGCAAGTCTAATTTCATTATCTCTGGTCACTTCGAATGTGCTACGATGTTGAGACGTCACATTGGGATGTCCTTTGGCTTTAAAGCTAAATTTCATAATAATCAATCACTGCTTTTATGAATTAATTTGATATAAAAAAATCTAAAACTCATTGATTTTATTGATTATTTCAAAATATGAATTTTAGTGTAATGAATTTAATATAGTTATGAATAGTTAAAATAAATAAGAGTGATTCTATATCTTCCAGGAGTTGTACCATGAAGATAAGTTGTGTTGCAGTTAATCAGGCCATTTCAGATTTTTATGCTGAGCATGGATTTTCATTATTTTCTGACGATATGAAGTAATCTGTGGATTTTCAACCAAGTAGATAAATATAGCGAATTTAAAATTATTCCCAGATAATAATCCATAAAAATATATTAAACGTTTAAAAGATAAATTCAGCTATTAATTTAATTTAATTTTAAAAACAGATAATGAATTAGTGATTTTATCTGATTGCACTCACCTTGGTATGGTATACATCTAATATTCTGCCATTAATATTTCCAGGATGAAATACATGGAGTTATTGGGGAATCACATCTATTGGGACAACCCCACAGAGAATAAACAAAATACTACGGATGAATTTAAAAGAATAGACCATGATCTAATGGGGGCACTTAACCGGATTTGATGCATTATGTATATTTACAAAAGAATTTAACGGTATATTAATCCTTTTGGGGTCTGGTGCAGAAATCGTGGGATTGGATTTGGTTAACTGAACTAGAGGGGCTTAAATTTTCTTAAATTATGAGTAAAAAATTTATCAATGATGATAAATAGGGAATAATACATTTATATGAATACTAAAAACATTCGAAAGGGAACTTACTGCCTTTTAATATATCTCAAAGTGGATATACCAATCAAAATCGGTAAAAAAGGGAAAATGAATTTTAATAAGGGTTATTATGTTTATGTTGGATCCGCCATGAACTCCCTAGATGGTAGGGTCAGAAGACATTTAAGGAATAATAAGAAACTTCACTGGCATGTTGATTATATTTTGGATAACTCCCAATCCACGGTAATTGATGTATACTTATCAGACGATGGAGTTAAACATGAATGTGACTTGGCCAACCATATTGCATATGCAGGAAAAGAAGTTCAGGGTTTTGGATGTTCGGATTGTAAATGTAATTCCCATCTTGTTTATTTTTCTAAAATTGTTGATGCTGAATCTGCATGTTTGAATGCTTTTAAAAAAATGGGATTAGAATTAAATAAATTTGAAGATTTAAGTCATTCATTTGAAAAATAAATTTTAATTAAATAGTTCTGAAGAATTCTTCAAATTCTTCCACATCCATGGGTTCTGGAACCACGAATTCCTGGTTATTGGAAATTGTTTTTGAAATTTCAAAATATTTTTGTGCCTGTTCAGAGTCTGGGAATTTCTCTACAACGGTTTTGGCATCAATTTCACTTTCCTGAACTAATTCGCTCCTGGGGATCACTCCGGTAATTTGACTTCCAATCCTATGGGCAAATTCTCCAACAATCTCGACTTCGCGATGAATGCCTCTACAGTTACAAATTATCCCGCCAAGATTGCCATTTAGTTTTTTTATGCCCTTAGAAATATTATTGGCAGCATATAATGCCATGTATTCTCCAGATGTTACAATGTATACTTCATCAGCGAAATCTTCCCGTAATGGTACTGCAAATCCTCCGCAGACTACATCTCCCAGCACATCATAAATAATAACTTCCGGTTCTTGGGAAAAGACTTCCAATTTTTCCAGAAGCTTCATGGCAACGATTACCCCTCTCCCTGCACACCCAACACCAGGTTCTGGACCACCACTTTCGACACATTTAACATTTCCATACCCATGGAATAGAACATCTTCTTGAGTGGTGTTTCTTTTTTCTTTTAAAACGTCTAAGATGGTGGGGATCCTTCGCCCTACAAGGGTGCGGGTGGTGTCTGCTTTAGGGTCACAGCCAATTACCAGCACATCTTTATTTTTGGAGTAAGCTGCAGCCAAGTTTGAGACAATGGTGGATTTGCCAATACCTCCCTTGCCATAAATGGCAATGTGTTTGGTCTTACTCATCCCCTCACCATTGCTCCAATAATATCGCCTCTGGTGATGATGCCCACCATTTTCCCAGCACTGTCAACCACTGGTAATCGTTTAATATCATGGGTGTCCATTAACTGTGCTGCATCGGATATATCAGAGTCTGAGTCAACGGTCACAACTTTTTTGGTCATTATTTCCCCAATGAGGAGTGAAGCGGCTTTGTTCATGTCTTCGGTTATTTCATCCATTTCGTATTTCATACGTACTGGTAATTCAATTAAATCAAGTGGGGCAGGCAGGATCAGGTTTATATGTGGAGAATGAACTTCTATGAGTCGCATGATATCGCCTTCACTTATGATCCCCACTAGTTTGTCTTCTTTGTCTACTACTGGCGCTCCACTGATCTTGTTTTCGCGCAAACTTCCTGCAACATCAATAATCTGGTCATCAACCTTGAATTTAATTATTTCTTTTTCCATGGCGTCTTGAATTTTCATTGTATCAACTCCATACATACAAATTCGCTAACAATGGCGATTTTTTCATTTAATTTATAATTTCATGTTAATCATAAATCAATACTTTTCACGAACTCTTTAATAATTGGTTTTTGTTAATTTTAACTAGTATAATGTTCTTTTTGAAGCATGTATAATAAATTTAATATCTATTTTTTAAACATTTGTATTACCTATATTTTCTCGAGTTTTCTCTTTATTATTCTAATGGTAAGTTAACTATTATTTTAGTTTTCTATGTGGTCTGGTAGAATAAAAAAAATGAAAGTTTAAATAGTTAATAATTCATTTAGTAAATAATTAATTTTATTAATTATATTATAATTTAACTATTGTAATAATTAACTAAATTTTTAATGTAACGAACAATTGATAAAGTGAGATTTATGGGTCAAAAAAGCTTTGAAAAGAGGTTAGATGACTTTTTAATATATTTTCCAGTTTTTTATCAGAAAGTAATTTCATCAAAAGATTTTCATAGTAGACAAATTTCATCTTCCTATTATCAGATTTTAAGAGTGCTCATGTATCATGAATCCCTACCCATATCTGTTATAGGGGATACTTTATATATTTCAAGACCAAACATGACTTCTCACATTGATAAATTGGTAAAAGATGGTATGGTCAAACGCATCCCTGATGAAAAAGACCGGAGAATAATTTTAATCAAAATAACTCCTAAGGGAAGTGCGTTGGTCAAAAAGGCACGTGTTATTGTGGAGAAAAATATGTGCGAAAACCTATCTTCATTAAATTCAAAAGAGCTTGAAGACTTTTATAATGCCTTAAAAATTGTTAAATCAACGTTAATACTAATAGAGAAAAATTCTAACGATTTCAATCACTAATCAAGAATTCAAACAACTCTTCTCAAGTCACTAGTTGTTTGATAGTTATGGCTTAGTATATGGGAGGGATGGCCATTTACTATTTGCATGCTATCCTCAAGCATAGTGTCAATACTTCAAGAAAGTCTTTCAATTTTCACAGTCACAAGAGAATCTTCATGTTTACGAAGGCATTGGATATAGTTTCATCTAGTCAAATGAATTATCAAATAACATTGTCGGACTTAAAAAAATGCAAGAATACCTTCATCAGAATTCAGACAATCCCCTATTTTAAAATTAATCTTAGGATACTATCACAGATTTATGAGATGGGGGTGAGTATTTATCATTAACAATCCCATATGACTTATTCTCATAAATAATTTCAAAATTTGGAATAAATATCTGAAAATAAGTGAAAAATGGGAAAACGGACATTGAAATTAATGTATTTTCAAGAAAAACCAAATAACTTACCCATAATGCTCTTTTCATCATTGAAATTATCTTTCAAAACGCTGATAGACCAGATCTCCTGGCCTAACCTTATTTTTAATTGAAATTCCTATATTTTGCCCTTTTTTACCTTTAAATACACTTTTGCGTTCTATTTGGATTGATTCAACTGTTTGGCTTATGGATCCAGTGGTGGGTCCTTGCACTAAAATTTCATCGCCAACTGTCAAATCATTCCATAGGCGTATTTCTGCTGCTTTAACCTTAGAATAATAATTTACCACTTCTCCGATGTCTTTTTTTGTATGAGTGGCTTGGTTCAAGCTGCTTGTTTGATGAGGGTTTCGGAAATAAAAACCGGTATCAAATCCACGATTATAAACTTTTTTTAATTCATCCATCCAATTTTCATTAAATACCCAATTGCCACTTTCATAGGAGTCAATTGCTTTCTTGTAAACTTTAGTAACACTAGCAACATAGTCTGCTGATCTGGCCCTTCCTTCAATCTTAAAAGATGAAATTCCTGCTTCAATAAGCTCAGGAACATATTCTATCATACAAAGATCTCGGGGACTTAAGATGTGGCCTTTGAACCTATCATTGTATTTTTTTAAAATACTATCCCCTTCTAAAGTTAGCAAATCATTTTCATTTTCATCACTAATAAGTTTCCACTCCTTTCTACAGGGTTGTAGGCACTCTCCACAGTTAGCATTCTTCTGGTAGAGGTATGAACTTAAAAAACATCTCCCGGAGATAGCCAGACACATGGCTCCATGGACAAAAACTTCTACTTCTAAGGGACTATCCTTAATTATTCCTTTAATATCTTCTAATGATAATTCACGGGAAAGTATAACTCGTTTAACACCCAAATCTGCCAGAACTTTCACGGATTCAGAATTAGATATATTCCCCTGAACACTAAAATGAACATCAATATTTTCATCCTGTGCAATGTTGAGAACCCCCAGATCCGATGCAATTATAGCATCGGCTCCTGCAGATCTAATTTCAAGTAAAATAGTTTTAAGTTGATCTATATCCTTATTTGTCATTATCGTGTTGGTGCACACGTATAGGTGAGCATTATCGTCATGGCAACGATCAGAAGCCCTTTTAAGGTTATTTATGGCGAAATTGTTGGAGTGTGCTCGCATATTGTAGCCTTCAACACCTACGTACACTGCGTTAGCACCATTTTTTAGTGCTGCTTCTAGTGCAGTGAAATCCCGGGCTGGTGCCAATAATTCTACCATAAAAACCACTTTAATTGTGTGAAAAATAGTGTAATTATAATTGAATCAAATTAATCAGTTTAAATCAATCAAAAATATATTTAACACCTGCAAGATTCATATTTCTCAATATCAGCAGGAAGTTCAGTTGGATACTCTCCCGTGATGCACCCAAGGCACAATTCATTCTTCTTAATTCCAATACATTCCACTAGGGATTCTGTACTTAGATATCCCAGTGAGTCAACCCCTATGGTTTGTCTGATTTTTTCCACTTCTTTATCAGAAGCTATGAGCTCTTTACGAGTGGCCATAGCAATGCCATAATAACAAGGAGAAATAATAGGTGGTGATCCAATACGTAGATGAATTTCTTCTACACCAGCATCACGGAGTACATTAACCAATGCTTTAGATGTGGTTCCGCGTACAATGCTGTCATCCACAAGTACGATGCGTTTACCCTCAAGTTCCGACTTAATAGGATTCATCTTCAACTTGACTGATGTTTCACGCTCTTCTTGGGTAGGCATAATAAATGTCCGGCCTATGTAACGATTTTTGATTAATCCTTCACCGTAAGAAATCCCTGATGCACGAGAATAGCCGATAGCTGCGGTAATTGCTGAGTCAGGCACAGGCATCACAACATCAGCATAAACAGGATGCTCTCTATAAAGAGCATGTCCAATGTTCAGTCGTACATTATAGACAATTTTCCCATCCAAGATACTGTCTGGACGGGCAAAATAAACGTATTCGAACATACAATGAGCTTTAGATGTGCCCGGGTTTTGTGGTATTTTGAAACTATTTATTTCATCGTTGATAACCAGTATCTCCCCGGGTTCCACGTCACGAACATATTCAGCTCCCACCACATCAAAAGCAACACTTTCTGATGCTACAATGGTGGTTCCTTCACGTTGGCCTAGAGCTAGAGGTTTGATGCCGATGGGGTCCCTTACTACCATTAAATCATCATTAACTAACAAAACCAGTGAATATGAGCCAATGAGTTTTTTAGAAACTCTTTTTATGGATTCGGCCATGTTTTGTGTGTGGGAGTACTCTCTGGTTAACAGATGGCAGATAACTTCAGAGTCAGTTGAGGATTGAAAGATAATTCCTTCTTTTTCCAGTTCATGACGAAGCTCCATGGAATTTATAATATCTCCATTATGAGCTATAGCTATTGTTCCCAAGTCAAATTTTCCAATAAATGGTTGAGAGTTCTGAATTTGAGATTTTCCTGTTGTTGAGTAACGTACATGGCCTATGCCAACGTTTCCATCCAATCCAACCAAGTTTCCATTGTTAAAAACATCACATACAAGTCCCATGCCTCTGTAAGTACGCATTTCCGAACCATTATGGGCAGATATGCCTGCAGACTCTTGTCCACGATGTTGCAAAGCGTATAATCCGTAATATATTTCTCTTGAGATGTTATGGGACTTATTCTTAGAGTAAGCACCTACGATGCCGCATTTATCCTGCACTTGGAATTCTCCATGAAGTTATATTTTGGGGTGATCTTCTAAAAAAAGAGATGAAAAATAATTCATAAAATGACCTTTAACATTACCCTTTGAGTAAACTAGGAATGAATTTCTCATCACCTATTTCTTCCTTAAGATCTTCTATTTTTGAATCGTAAAAAATAAGTACCGTGCGAATAACCTTCAACCAGTCCACAGCATCCTTTTTTGAAGGGGCAGCAATGAATCCTTGTCCTAAAATAATGTTATCCGGTTTAAATTCGCTAGTTATAAAAGTAATAAGTTCTTCTTCTTCTAAAGTTTCATTAAAGTTTTCTTTCCACAGTTCATCTAGAAGAAATGTTTCATACAAATTTTTCTTCAACATAATTCTGTATTTATTTTTAATATCAGCATACTTGTTTTTAACGGTTTTTAAATCTTCCTGGTGTGATTTTTGTTTAAATTCAAGTCTTTCTAGGGAAGATAATAACTCTTTATTTTTATTGGCTGATTCTTCCTTTTCCGAAGATAAATTGTCAAATTGTTCTTTCAAGTCTGTAATTTGATTTTCAGATTGTTTAAGTCTGTCTTTAAGTTCTTGGATGTATCCTATATTGCCTATGGATATTAAACCAGAACGAATAATTGCATTTTTTATTTCTTTTCGGATAAGAGCAGGGTCGATGTATTCCACATCGTGGCCGAAGGGGAGTTTCATCCTTTCTATATGACCCACTTCTTTTTTGAGAACTTTTTGAAACTTGTCGGCCAGTTCTCTTCCAGGAGCATCCACATCAGTGGCGATCAAAAGGATATCCGCACCACGCACAGCTTTTTTCGCGATTTCAGTATTTGTGGTGGGTATGATGGAAGAAATGGTTATGTGGTACTCAGCTCCTAGGGCAATGTTTTGAAGGGCCCTGGAAACATTTTCCACATCCGATGCTCCTTCCACAATGATGCGCACATCGATGGGATTTCTCATTTCCATTTATTTCAACCTGTAGCCGTTAAGCTTCTTGTTCTGCCAGTTGTAGGTTCTGATCCGCTTAGATCTTCCGAATCCACAAGCAGCACAGTAGCGCTTCCTGGCATTGTATGAGTTCTTCCCACATCTTCTGCAACGGATATGGGTTTTTTTGTTACGTTTACCAAATGAAGGTGTACCTTTCAATTTATTATCCTCCTAAAAAAATATTCCAGCTTTCTTGCTGGTATCTGTTTATCCTGGTGATATGTAGACGATGTTATCCCCACGTATGAGAACCACACCTAACCTTCTTGATGATTCACCGTTTTCTAATTCTTCGGCATCATTTAAAACTAAATTCATATGCATATCAAAGCTTTCAAGAACTCCGCGGAATTCTCTGCCGCCTTTAAGTTTAATTAGCACTTGAGAGTTAAGAGCTTTACCTAATACATCTAATGGTCGTGATGTATTCACATTCTTCTGTACACTCACTATTATCACCTTTCCTATACCATCAATGTAGTTAAGATTTATATTTAAATGTACCGCCATCATAAATATTAAAAACAGAATGGAAATTAGAAATTGGGTGATTTTTAATTGAAAATTAAAAAGAGATATCATCTTAAGAAAAAAAAATTAAAGGA
>ENA-UOOK01005767-UOOK01005767.1-fermentation-metagenome-genome-assembly--contig:-NODE-5767-length-12270-cov-3.058125_pt1 | contig 12270 bp, 10 predicted proteins | sample MGYA00245777_ERZ724023 | MGnify/ENA primary metagenome ERZ724023 (study PRJEB28704, sample SAMN03018312) | fermentation metagenome | biome: anthropogenic terrestrial biome; feature: soil; material... | reverse complement strand
GGAGGCCATATAGCTCATGATTATAATGGGAATCACAATTTCATTGGCGGGCAAACCGAGGATGAAGGCCATGAGGATATAGCCGTCCATTCCCAAAAGCCTTGCGAAGGGGTCAAAAAAACCGGCCCCATGCGTAAGCAAGCTGGCGCCTCCCACGGGGATATTGGCCATCAGGGAAATGATGAGCCCCGCGGGCGCCGCAATGGCAACGGCTCTGCCCAGAACAAAGAGGGTCCTGTCAAATATGGACCGGACAATGATTCTGCCCACCTGGGGCTTGCGATAGGGCGGCAGTTCCAGGGCAAATGAAGAGGGCATTCCTTTGAGAATAGTTTTGGACAAAATTTTGGAGACCAGCAATGTCATCAGGATACCTAGAAGCACAATTCCTGTCAGGGCAAGGGTGGACATCACCGATTGGAAGGCTCCGCCCACAGTGCCGCCAATAAAAATTGAGGCAATGGCAATAAGGGTCGGGAAACGCCCGTTGCAGGGGACAAAAACATTTGTCAGGCTAGCTATAAGCCGTTCCCGGGGCGAGTCGATGATCCGGCATCCAATCACCCCTGCAGCATTGCAGCCAAAGCCCATACACATGGTTAAAGCTTGTTTTCCGTGAGCGCAGGCTTTTTTAAAGAAATTATCGAGGTTAAACGCAATCCTCGGCAGATATCCCAGGTCTTCCAGAAGGGTAAATAGAGGAAAAAATATGGCCATGGGCGGCAGCATGACCGATACGACCCAGGCCAGGGTACGGTATATGCCCAATACCACCATACCATGAAGCCATTGGGGCGCACCCGCCAGCAAAAATAATTCAGTGAGCCGGTCTTCAATATGAAATAAAAAGTCAAAGAGAAGGCCCGACGGAACATTGGCTCCCTCAATGGTTAACCAGAATATAACGGAAAGCAGCATCAGCATAATGGGGATGCCGAAGATTCTCGAGGTTACAATACGATCGATTCTTCTGTCTTTCAGGTTATAGTTCTCATCCTCCAGCGCAACCGCCTTGCGGCATATATCTTCCGAAAGACGTACCAGGCGGGATACGACGATATCCCTCAATTCTTCGACCCGAATGTCTTTGGTTTCAAGATACTTAACCGCTGAACTCAATAATTCTGCCAGTTCCTGATCATCTAAAAGGTCAAACTCCAGATATTTGTTCAGTGCTTCCAAAAGAGTCTTATCTCCTTCCAGGAGCTTAAGCGCAATCCAGCGGCTGTTTATTTTATCCCCGGCAAGCTCGGCGATCCTGGATTCAAGCATTTTAACAGCTTTCTCAACGGGCTCGTCATAGACAGCCGCGGCAGGGTTTGTGGCTATATTCCCGTCGGCTACTTTATCGACCGCATTCATTAAGGCCGCTAAGCCTTGATTGCTCCGTGCATTGGTGGGGACCACCGGCACGCCGAGACATTGGGAAAGGGTTTGAAAATCAATGTGTATTTTCTTTCTTTTCGCCTCATCAATGAGGTTCACGCAAACCACAACGTCTTTTGTAATTTCCAGGGTTTGCAGCACCAGATTTAGATTTCGTTCCAGACAAGTGGCATCGGTTACGATCACAGTGGCATCGGGCCGGCCAAAGCAGATAAAATCTCTTGCGACCTCTTCCTCCGCGGAATTTGCCATCAGTGAATAAGTGCCCGGAATATCAACCATGATGAAATTCCTGTCCTTGTACCGATATTTCCCCTGAGCATTGGTAACCGTTTTCCCGGGCCAATTGCCCGTATGTTGATTGAGTCCTGTTAAACTGTTGAAAACCGTACTCTTTCCCACATTGGGGTTTCCTGCCAGCGCAATGACCTTGTCCTCAGGGGTCAGGCGCTCAATTATGAGCGTATCTTCAAGGACCCCCATCCCCGTCGACTGATGTGTGAGACCCATGGCTGTAACTCCTCCGGATATTGATTTTTTAATTCAACTGATTTCTACAAGAATTTTGCCTGCCTCCTCATGGCGCAAAGCAATAACGGTCCCGCGTATATGATAGGCGGTAGGATCGCCCGATGGGCTTTTTTGGAGCGCCTCAACCATGGTATCCAAAATAAGGCCCAGGTCCAGCATTCTTCTCCTTGTTCTGCCGTCCGCCGTAAGCGCTTTGACTCTTGCCTTGCCGCCCAGCGGTAGCAAATTTAACGGGATGACTTCACTGTCCATAAAATAAACCTCCTGCATGTTTCAAAGACATGCGCGCAGCTATCTTTTTAAGGGAAGAGAAAGATTTTTACCCTAGACTAATATATGAAATATAAAAAGCTTGTGTTACGAATATGATTAAAAATATAAGGGGATAGGTGGTGTCCAAATTGGAAAGAAATGAATTCCATACCGTCCGTGGCTACCAGCTGCTTAATCAGGGCGGAAGGCTGCTTACAGCCTCTATGGAGGACTATCTTGAAATGATATACCGGAATATTCAGGAAGAGGGCTATATGAGAATGAATACCCTCTCAGAGCTTCTGAATGTAAAACCCTCATCGGCCACTAAAATGGTCCAGAAGCTTACCGAGCAGGGATTAGTGGCCTATAAAAAGTATGGCATCATTTTTCTGACCGACAGCGGAAAAAAGATCGGCGAGTTTCTTTTGCGCAGACACAATATCCTGGAAAAGTTTTTGCGGGTGGTTGGCATCAAAGAAAACCTGCTGAAAGAAACCGAGCTGATCGAGCATAACATCAGTGTCCATACCCTTAGAAATATCGAACGGTTTATCCGGTTTGTTGAAAAGCATCCGGAAGTTCTCAGCCTGTATGAAACGTTTCGTTTGTCCGATGACCCCGGAGATTCCGGATTGGCGTCTGATTGGTATCAAGGGTGATATAACCCTGCTTTAAAATGTGCCCCAGCCAAACTTTTTGCATCTGCCGCAGACGGCAACGGCCGCTGCCCCGAGTAATCCGCCGTTATAACCAAAAGCCGAAGGCATAATTTTTAATTCTTTATTGGCGCTTCTGTAAATAAAGCGCCGAATATTTTCCAGAAGATATTTTTCATAGACGGCAAATGCCAGAGAAACACCGCCGCCGATAATGACATACCGGGGATTGATGAGATTGCATGCCCCGGCAATAGCTTTGCCCAGGTAATAGCCCTCCAGCTTAAAAGTCTCCACCGCAAGCGGATTCCCGTTTGCTGCAAGGGCAGCGATATATTTTGCATCTACCTCCCGGCCCTCCATGGTTCCGCCGCCGCCCAGCTCCATATAGTTTCGCACAATGCCCGGCCCTGCCGCATACATTTCCAGGCAGCCTGATTTTCCGCATTTGCAGGGGCGTCCGTTTTCAACCACAGTAATATGGCCAAGCTCCCCGGCATTGCCGAAGGCGCCGTAGTAGAGGGAATCCTTTGCGAATATCGCTCCCCCTATACCATTGGAAACCGTGAGATACAAAAAATCACCGACGCCCCTGCATGCTCCGAAAAGTCGCTCTGCAAGGGCACAGGCTTGGGCGTCATTATCAATATATACCGGTATGCCGAATTCCTTGCTTAAAATGGCGGCCACCGGTATATTACTGATGCCTGAAAAGCTGGCTTCCACCCAATACCCTGTTTTCGGATCAGCCAGGCCGGGAATGGTCACACCAATGCAATCAGGCCGGTAATCCGGATTTTTCTCCAAAAGAAGACGGGCCGCCGAGATAATGCCTGCCATCACCTTTTCTCCTGAGCCCGGCGTACAGGCACAGCGGTTTGCGGCGTAAATCCCGCCCTCTTCATTTAAAAGGCCGGTCATGTATTTGGATCCGCCTATATCTATGGCCAAGATGTCATGCTTCAAGGCCCGTCACCTCATAAAATATTTTAGAATAGCCCTTTTGCATTCCTTTTGATCCATTGGAATCTAAAATGACCTTCCACGCTATTTTGCTCTCAGCGCCGAATCGAAGCTCCTGTCTGAGGGCGCAAAGTTGATTTTTTGGGTAAATTCATAGGCCTCTCTAGCACCAAAAGTCCGTTCCATGCCGCTGTCCTCCCATTCAACCGAAAGGGGACCATCATAGCCCATCTGGTTGAGCTCACGGATCATACCGTCGAAATCCACATTCCCGTGACCCAGGGATACAAAATTCCAGCCCCTGCGAGTGTCTCCGAACTCTATATGGCTGCCCAGTATGCCGGCTTTTCCGTCTGGCTTTACCCTGACGTCCTTCATATGCACATGATAGATCCTGTCGCCAAAATCACGAAGAAAAATACAAGGATCCACGCCCTGCCAGACAAGATGGGAGGGATCGAAATTAATACCCAGCGCGGGGCGGAACTCAAAGGTTTTCAGAAGTTTTTCGGTGGTGTAATAGTCAAATGCTATTTCCGCGGGATGAATCTCCAGGGCCAACTTTACATCACATTCATCAAAAACGTCGAGTATGGGATCCCAGAGCTCTTTTATCCGTTCAAATCCTTGATCCACCATTTTTTGAGGGGTCTGGGGATAGGAATACCAGTAAGCCCATATGGGAGAGCCCATAAAGCATGTCACAATATGTATGCCCAGCTTTTTTGCCGCCCGGGCAACAGCCTTCATTTCTTCCACGGCCCAGTCCCGTATTTCATCGGGTTTGCCGGAAAGGCTGCCTGGGGCGAAATTATCCAGCCGGGGATCCCAGTTGTCCCCTACGCATTGGCCAATCAAATGCGCGCTTATGGCCCATATTCCCAAATTATATTTTTTAAGCAGCGAATGAAAATCCATAACATATTGGTCATCCTCTAAAGCTTTGCGGACATCCAGATGGGCATGGCATGCCGCCTCAATGCCCTGGTAACCAATGCTGCTCACCAGGCTGCAAAGCTCTTCCGGGGAAAGATCTCCAAATTGCCCGGAAGCTATGGTAACTGGTCTTTTCATATCCATTCTCCTTACTTTATATCAACACTTGCACCCGCCAGACAGGAGCTTTCATTGGCAAAAATGACCTTCATGGCATGAATGGCGCTCTCTCCGCTGAGCACAGATGGCGCGCCTCTGATAATACTGCTTACAAAGGCATCAATGACTCCCGTTGAGGTGCGCCCGCCGCTGGTCTGCTCCTTATTCGAGGTAAGCAGGTCAAGCTCATAGGGGATCACTTCACCATCCCGCTTCTCCACAATAAGTGAATATTTTGGGTCGTCATACATTCGAATGACCCCTTCCGTGCAGTAGAGCTTCGTAGAATTATCCTCTGCGCCGTAGTCGGTCCAGCTCATATGCATGGTACCCGTAGCTCCGCTTTCCAGAGTATAAATACAAAAGGCGTTATCATCAACGGTGATGGGCCTGCCATCAGGAAACTTTTTATCCAGGGTTGCGATGACGGCAGAGGTTCTTACAATTTTCTGGCCGGTCAAATAATAAATCAGGTCTGTTTTATGTACGCCCAAATCAGCCATGGCGCCAAAGGAGGCCACCCGCTTATCAAAAAACCACGAATCCTTTCTGCCGGTCCAGCCCTCGGGGCCCGGATGACAGAACTTGGTCTGAAAGGCTATCAGTTCTCCAAGCTCTCCGCTGTCCAAAATTTCCTTTGCCTTGGCATGGGCCTTTGCAAGGCGCTGATTAAGGCCAATCATCAGAAACTTTCCGGCGTTGTCCGCTTCCCGGACCATGGCCTCGCAATCCTCAAGGGTGGTTGCCATAGGCTTTTCACAGAGCACGTGACGGCCGGCCCTGAGCGCTTGGATGGCAACCTGTGCATGATACGCATTTGCAACGCAGACACTGACTGCTTCCACATCCGAAGCCAGCAATTCCTCAATGGAGCCATAAGCCCTGCCCCCGTATTGTTCTGCCATTTTCTGCGCCTTTTCAGGGATCACATCATAAAAGGCGGTCAGCCGGCAATGCGGATTTTCCGCATATTCAGGCGCATGGCGTACTTCCGTTATTTTTCCGCACCCAATAATACCTACCTTCAGCATCTTTCTCTTCCTTTCTTAAAGACCTGTTAATTCCGGTTCCTTCTGTTCTGGAGATTCTGCATCAAGACTGCGATTACAATGATGGCAGCGCTTATTGCACCGTTTAAGTAAGTGGATACATCCGCTGCAGTCAATATATTGCTGATCATCTTAAACATCAGCACACCCATAAAGGTCCCGATGATTTTGCCCCTGCCGCCGCTCATAGCCGTTCCCCCGATAGCCACCGCAGCAATGGCATCCATTTCATATCCGGTTGCCGCTGACGCGGCCGCTACAGCCGTGGTGCGGGACGCGTAAATAACCGATACAATGCCGCAGAGCATGCCTGTGATGATAAAGGTAGAGGCCTTGACAAGATCAACACTGATGCCTGAGAGCCTTGCGGAGGTCTCATTGCTTCCCACTGCATAGATGTGCTTGCCGAGCTTTGTCTGCTTCATAATAACATCAAACAGCAGGCCCGCGGCGCAAAAAATGATCATCAGATATGGAATTTTGAAACGAGCGGTTATTTGAATGCCGCCAACGGCAAGCATGCGGAAGTATTCAAAAAGCTCCTTATCCACCGTGAAAGGCCCTCCGGCGCCAAAATGGTTGATGACCGAACGGCAGGCCCCCTGCATGGCCATAGTGGCCACCATGGAGGGCATTCCTCCTTTCGTGACAAGAAGGCCGTTTATACTTCCCAGCACGAACCCGCAGCCGATACAAAAAATCAGCATGACAGCGGCGCTTCCCGTCCTATTCAGGATCAGAATGCCAAAGCCGCCGATGATGGCCACCTGGGAGCCCACGGAAATATCTATGAGCCCGGCCGATATGACCATGCTCATGCCCATTGCAATGAGCCCGACCATAGAGCTCTGTACAAAGATATTGGAGATGTTGGTCCAGGTAAAGAAGTTCTTATTGACACTGGCCGCAATAATGACCAGCAGTATAAATGACAGGACAAAACTGTATTCTGTAACCAGCTTTTTAGAAAGTTCCTTCGGGGATGCAATTTTTAATGATTTAAGCATATTTTTCACCCTCCAAATTCGCACCGGTGGAATAGTACATTACATTTTTCTCTGTCAATTCATCCCGGCCTAAAGCTGCATTGATTTCACCCTTATACAGAACCAGACAGGAGTCCGCCACCTTGAATATTTCCGGGAATTCCTGGCTGAATATGATAATGCCCTTTCCCTGGCGGGCGAAATTCAGTATGAGATGATATATTTCAAACTTTGTTCCCACATCAATGCCCTGGGTTGGATTATCAAACAGTATGACGGTGGAATCTGTTTCAAGCCACCTTCCAAGAATGACCTTCTGCTGATTTCCCCCTGACAGGGAGGTGATGGGGTTTTGAGGCTGCTCCGTTTTTATGGCCAGCGCTTTCTTCTGCCGCAGGAATCTTTCATGCTCGGCCTTCTTGTCGATAAAAAGGCTTTTATGCTTTGTATTTAAGTATCCCATGGAAATATTGTCGTAGGTGGAAAGGTCGTTATGTATGCCCCGTTCCTTCCGCATCCGCGGTACCATTATTATTCCCCGGCTTAAAAAAGCCCGTATTTTGGCTCCGGCCTTCATGGGCTTTCCATTGATGATAATTTCACCCTTATAGGGTATTACGCCGTACAAAGCGTCCGCCACAGCATCGCGGCCGCTTCCGTGCAAGCCTGTAACAGCAAGGATCTCACCGGCATGTAATTCAAAGGATATATTTTTAAAGCCCTCCCCCGAGAGATTCCGGGCCGATAAAACAACCTCTTCGCGGGAACTGTTCACATGCCTCGAAAATTCATCGTCGGCCAGCTGACGGCCTATCATCAGCTCTGTAATGCCATTTTCGTCAATATCCCCGAACTTTCCATTGGCTACAAGTCTGCCATCCCGCAGCACGTAATAGGTCTCACATATTTCAAAAAGCTCCGGTATTTTATGGGAAATATAGATAAAGCTCACGCCTTCCTCTTTCAGCTGCCGCATAATGGAAAAAAGGTTTTCTATTTCATGGGTTGAAAGAGCCGTTGTCGGTTCGTCCATTATAATCAGCTCACATTTAAAGAGCAGCGCCTTGGCGATTTCCACCAGCTGTTTATCGGCTGCCTGCAGATTTTCGACCGGTATCCGGGGATCGATTTTGACTTTCATCCGCTCAAATATCTGGTTGCACCGGCGTATCATCTCTTTTTTATTTAAAAGTACAAAGCCGTTTGTGATCTCCTCTGCCAGAAACATGTTTTCAAAGACAGCCAGGTCGTTGCACAAATTCAGCTCCTGGTGTATAAAACGTATGCCGTACTGATTAGCCGTTCTGGCATTGGTGATGCTCACTCTTTGGCCGTTGATAAACGTCTCCCCCGTGTTTGCCGGATAACTGCCGGCAAGGACATTCATCAGGGTGGATTTGCCGGCGCCGTTTTCACCCAGCAGACCTACGATCTCGCCCGTATCAACGGTGAAATCAACATGGTCAACAGCCCGAACAGGGCCGAAGTCTTTTACAATACCCCTCATTTCAACCAGCATTCTTGCTTCTCCTCTCAAACAATATCCATAGCTTTCAGCTGTTTTAAAAAGTCCATTATGGTGCTTTAAGCCGGCTGATTTCTATTATTTTGGTTCTGTAAATCCTCGGGTTTTTAATGAAGCCGGCCGGGAGCTTACCGACCGGCTTTTTTAAGGTACTGGATCAGAAATTGCCGATGGAATATCTTTCGGCATAGATGTCGCTCTTTCTGTAAGAGTTAAAATCATGATTCGCACTGCCGGCATTGCTGATGGAGAAGGAGGGAATCAGGTACTGGCCGTTGGTCAGGTTGGCCCCGGTATACTTTTCACCGTAGAGATGTGTGACCGAAAGCCTCAGGGCCTCGCGGATAAATGCGGGAGCAAAATAGAAGGTACAGAACTTCACGGGCAGCTTGGTGGTCTCAAATTTGACCATGGTTGCCTCCCTTCCTCCCACGGATGTGATGAGCTTGATATTGATTTTGGCAGGACCCGAATATGCATCCAGTGCATTCATGAGGCCATCCACAATTTCATCATCATGGGTGACGATCAAGTCCAGATCTTCAATTTCCTTTTTGGATTTGGCATTGAGCCATTCCTCCATCTGGCCCTGTGCGGTCTCGGTGGACCAGTTGGTAACAAAGGTATTGGCAACCTGGGCAAATTTCTTGTCAATGACTCCATCCATTCCGTCACTGCGCTGGGAGGTAACAGTAGAGCTGTCGCCCACAAAACGTAAATACTGAACGGAATCCATATCTGCATAGTATTTGTTGAGATAATCGCCCATCATCTGGCCGATGCCCACGTTGTCACCCATGATCTCACCTACAAGACCCTGGAAATTATTGATTAGCCGGTCGTAAACCACAAGTTTAACGCCTGCGTCAATAATACTCTGGGCTGCGCTTCGAAGCGCCTCGCCTTCCATGGGCCACAGCATAATCAGATCGACAGCCCCGCCTGCCAGCAGGTTTTCAATGGATGTGATCTGGTCAGAGGCCTCCAGGCCATCCTTTACTACAATCTCCAGCCCTTTATACCTTTCCATGAGCGCATCGGCTTCCATTTTGGCATGAGCCACGCTTTCCCCTGTAAAGCCGTGGTCTCCCGATGGAATCACAACACCGATTTTAAAGGATTTGGCTTCCGGTGTGGAGGCAGGGGTCGCCTTGGGAGTTTCCGGAGCAGAGGAGGGGGCAGCCGACGGACTGTTCTGAGTAGTAGGGGCAGAACCGCAGGCTGCGCAGGTCAGAACCATCATAACAACCAGGACCAGACACAATACTCTTTTCATACTATTTTCCTCCTGTAATAAATTTTTATTGATAGCCGGTGCATGCCGCGTTATCCTGAAAACAATCTCTGTTTTATAAAATGAACCGCTGCATTTTACAGGCTTTCAAGCTTTTTTAGGATGTCGGCGAGGCAGGCCGTTCCTGTCGTACCGATCTGCGTGATGACAACGCCTGCCGCGGCGTTCCCTGCAAGTGCGGCCTCCGCCCAGCCGGCACCCTTGGTGAGGGCGAAAACCGCGCCTGCGTTAAAGGCATCTCCGGCTCCTACAATATCCACCGGCCCTTGGGCACGAAAAGCAGGAATGCGGTGCGGGCAGCCATCAAACACAAGGCTTCCCGACTCCTCCAACGTTATATATACGGGCCGCCTGTTTTTCGCATAGAGCTTTTCAGCATCTTCAAGCAGTTTCTTTGACTCCGGAGCGCCGGAGTTTTGGACGTATATACCGGCAAGCTCCTTCTGGTTGCACTTGACGATGCAGTTTCGGAACTTATCAATATGCCCCCGGGAATCTGCATAGAAAAGCACATCGGGGTATTCTAGGGCCAGATCTCCCAGAAAATCCCTGATATTAGATGTTACAGCGGCAAAATCATCTTCTTCAAACTGGTCGCAGACAACGACTGCATCGCTGACAGCAGCGGCCATGCCCAGGTTTTCAATAAGCCTTTTCTCAAGCCTTCCGGGGGTCTTTGTGAAGTTCCGGATATCCAGGCGGTTGAGCTCTGTTATAAGGCCATTTTGGCAGAGCATGGGCTTGGTATATTTACAGGTATGGCGCCGGCGGGTGCGCACCATAAACCCTGTATCCGCACCAATTTTTTTAAGGCACCTGTTCAGCTCAAAGCCGTCCCCGTCCTCCCCCAGGATACCCACACAAAGGACTTCTGCCCCAAGTGCCCGCAGGTTATTGGCAATGGTGCCCGCCGCCCCGGCATAGGCTTTTCTTTTTGTGACCTGATATGCGGTCAGGCCGGTTTCTAAGGATACTTGATTGAGTTTTTCGTCAATATACAGGTAGTCATCCAGGCAAAAGTCTCCAAACACCGTGATAATCGGCTGTTTACTATTTCTAAGGGCTTCTTTCAGGCCTTTTATATCCATCTCTAACAAACCTCCATAGATATGGCGAGCTGGGCAGGGTATCCCTGTGCAGGCCCCTTATATAAAGACTTTTCCCGCCATCGGCAATAGTTCGGGCAAGTATGGTTTTCCATGGTCGAAAATAGTATTTGGGGTCTGTTTTGGGCGGGGCTTCACTGTACCCGGCCTCCGATACGGGCTGTATATCAAAAACGTCTTTCCGATGAGCGAAAATTCAAAATCGTGAATACTCCCTGCCCCGTTTGTCGCCAGGTGCGTTACCAGGCCTCTTCTCATAAGCTCTATCATACATGCGGAGCATCCCGAACGTATTACATGGGCGCCGTACATAAGCAATATTGCGGCGTTGGCTTTTTTGGCAGCCACCATAGCCCCGGCGACCGACCTTATTTTTTCATTGTCCAAAGAGGCGGGGGAATCATCGACCGGTACCAGCACTTTACAGAGATCTATATCATGGATCCGCTCCCCCAGCGGTTTTAGGATTAACCGGGACGGATCGAACATTTTAAAAGGCATACTTTATTCCTTTCCAAAGATAAATTTCATGAGCCTTTTTGTATTTGAAAAATCGGGGATAATGCAGTCCGCTCCGGCTTTCAGGAGCCGCTCCCGTTTCCACCGGCTGACAGTTGTATCCCGCGCGGCTTCGTTTGTAGCCACCGCAACGGCATAGCCGCCCGCCTGCTTGGTCAGCTCTATCTCGACATACCCGTCGCCAAAGGAAAGAAACCTACCGTCCCTAAGGACTTTGCTCTTTAAAAGCTCTTTTAGGACTTGCTCCTTGGAACAAGCTTGACTGTTTTCATCGGTTGCGCCATGAATGGATTCAAAAAAATCCGAGATGCCCAGAAGCTTCGCCTCATCCAGTACGTCCTTCTCATCGGTGCCGCTTGTGAGATAGCATTTTACACCTTTTGCCTGCAATGCTTTCAGCAGCTCCCCGGTGCCCGGAACCAGGTACGGCGTTGGATCCCCTCCTGCCCGGAGCGCTTCTAACCGGTGATGTATGTGATTCATTAGACGCCTTAAATATTCTTTTTTATAGGCCAAAGGATCTCCGGGAATTCCGCCGTATTTTTTGATTTCACCGCAAAGCTCTATGCACTGGAATACGGTCTGTTTGCCGGTAAGTCTGTCCACAAAATTTTTGACAAGATGTTCCGTCTCGGCTCTTTCCGGGGCATGGGGACATTTTAAAATCTCTTCTGTAAAATACCCGTACATGATTTTCTGCCAGCCCTCTCTCAGCAGGCTTACCGTGCCGTCAAAATCAAAGATAGCAAGCGCAGCCCTTTCATTGCCCGGATAATGTACCACCTCTATATCCCAGATCCTTTTAAGGGCTTCACGCAGGGCACTGATAAGAGAATGCACATAGACCATGTGAAGATCTTCTATCTGCTCCATGCAGTAGGTAGGGGCCAGGAGGCAATAATGGC
>ENA-UOOK01005766-UOOK01005766.1-fermentation-metagenome-genome-assembly--contig:-NODE-5766-length-12270-cov-3.808105_pt1 | contig 12270 bp, 8 predicted proteins | sample MGYA00245777_ERZ724023 | MGnify/ENA primary metagenome ERZ724023 (study PRJEB28704, sample SAMN03018312) | fermentation metagenome | biome: anthropogenic terrestrial biome; feature: soil; material... | reverse complement strand
GCCTTCCAAATGTGGGAAAGTCTACTCTTTTCAACTGCCTGTCAAGTGCTAAAGCTCAGGCAGCAAATTTTCCTTTTTGCACGATCGAACCAAACCTCGGCGTGATTACCGTACCGGACGAACGACTAAACAAACTCGCCGAAATCGTACACCCGGGCCGTATCGTACCTGCCACGTGTGAGATTGTGGATATTGCAGGACTGGTCAAAGGTGCCAGTAAGGGTGAAGGACTGGGGAACAAGTTCCTCGGAAATATCCGTGAATGTGATGCAATCATTCATGTCATCCGTTGTTTTGACGATGATAATATCATCCGTGAAGGTGGTGCTCCTATAGATCCGGAAGAAGATAAGAGCATTATAGATACAGAACTCCAGTTGAAGGATCTCGAGACCATTGAATCTCAGCTCAAGAAGCAAGAGAAAATAGCCGGCAGCGGTAATAAAGAAGCTAAAGAATCTGTCGAAGTTCTCAACGCTTACAAGACTGCGTTGGAACAAGGCAGGAACGCACGTACGGTTACCTTCGATGACAAAGAGCTTCAGAAAACGGCCCATGACTTGTTCCTCCTGACGACAAAACCTGTACTCTATGTTGCCAATGTGGATGAAACGGCTGCTAAAGACGGCAATGATTACAGCAGAAAAGTGGAAAAAATGGCAGCTGATGAAGGTGCCGAATCCATGATCATTGCAGCCAAGACAGAAGAGGACATTGCGGCCCTGGATACTTATGAGGACAAAAAAATGTTCCTGGATGAACTGGGACTGAAAGAAAGTGGAGTGGATCGCCTGATTAAAAAAGCATATCAACTGCTCAACCTGCAGACCTTCATTACGGCAGGTCCGATGGAAGTGAAAGCATGGACCTTTCACAAAGGCTGGAAGGCTCCGCAATGCGCAGGCGTCATACACACCGACTTCGAAAAGGGTTTCATCCGTGCCGAGGTGATCAAATATGAAGATTATCTCAACTATGGATCCGAGACGGCTGTCCGGGACGCCGGAAAGATGGGCATTGAAGGAAAAGACTATATCGTCCAGGATGGAGACATCATGCACTTCCGTTTTAATGTATCCAAAAACTAACGGCAGTTACTTCCTGGAGGATGGAAAAATCCTCCAAAGAAAAGATTTTTATAAAAAATAAAACCTTCCCGGTAGACACAGGATTTTGCTGACAGACATTCATCAAAGCCTTTTACTGGAAATCAAATTTTCTGAACTATGACCGATTTATTGAATTATATCGTCTGGAATCCGAATCCTATCATAGGACATCTCGGACCTGTCACACTCCGGTGGTACTCAATGTGCTGGCTAGTAGGACTCATCTTAGGCTACCTGCTGATGAAGAAATTATATCAACAACAGCACATTCCAGAGGAAAAATTCGATCCACTGATTATCTATATCTTCGTAGGCATACTTATCGGTGCACGCTTAGGCCACTGCCTGTTCTATCAACCGGATTACTTTCTGAGCAGCTGGGATCATGTCGTCGAGATGATCCTGCCTATCCGCCACATGACTGACGGAAGTTGGAAACTTACCGGATATGAAGGACTCGCTTCACATGGAGGGGTTATCGGTATGTTTATCGGTATCTATCTTTACTGCCGCAGGAACAAGGTCGGCTGGTGGGTCGTCCTGGACGATATGGGCATCTGTGCCGGGGTAACTGCGATGTTCATCCGGCTGGGAAACCTGATGAATTCAGAAATTATCGGTCGTGTCACTAATGTGCCATGGGCTTTTATATTCGTACAAGATGACGGTTACCCTCGCCATCCGGGCCAACTCTACGAGGCCATCGCCTATGGTATTATCTTCCTGATTATTTATGCCTTCTATCATAAGAAAGGTCCTAAGACCATAGGATCAGGATTCTATTTCGGTCTTTGTCTGGCTCTTATCTTTACGTTCCGTTTTCTAATTGAATATACGAAAGAAGTCCAGGAACCCTTTGAAGTAGGACTGCCGCTCGACATGGGTCAGGTTCTTTCCATTCCACTTATCATCATTGGTATCTGGAGTATTTGTACCAGTAAAAAACGCAATGAGAAACTGGCCATCAAAAAGGAAAGGGAAATGTCACAAGAAAAGGAAGAACCTTCCAAAAACAAGAAGAAGGGGAACCGGAAATAAGCGGGAAATAAGGATTATCTGCCCGTAACGATCTTCTTGATGTCACTGAGTTTATCAAGTGCTTCTACCGGCGTCAAATGATTGATGTCCAGTCCCCGGATCTCGTCCCTGATCTGACAGAGAACAGGGTCATCAAGTTGAAAGAAGCTCAGTTGTACACCGTCTTTTTGCTGTTTCTCACCCGTTTGCTTGCTATTCAAAGGCCCGGATTCTGACCCTACAGTAGCATTATCCTCTTCCAACTGCTTTAGCACTTCCTCAGCCCGCTTGACAATACTTTTCGGCATTCCAGCTATTTCGGCCACATGAATACCGAAGGAATGCTCGGCACCTCCAGGAACAAGTTTCCTGAGAAAAATGACTTTCCCATCCACTTCCTTCACGCTCACATTATAGTTCTTGATACGTGGAAAATATTTCTCCATCTCATTAAGTTCATGATAATGTGTCGCAAAGAGTGTGCGTGCGTGCGCCTTCGGCTGTTCATGCAGATATTCCACAATCGCCCAGGCAATGGATATTCCGTCATACGTGGAAGTTCCCCGTCCCAGCTCATCAAAAAGAACCAGCGAACGGGAAGTAACATTGTTGAGAATATTGGCAGCTTCTGTCATTTCTACCATAAACGTTGATTCACCAAGCGAGATATTGTCTGAAGCTCCCACCCTAGTGAAGATCTTATCCACCAGACCTATTCTCGCGCTCTGTGCGGGCACAAAGCAACCCATTTGGGACAGGACTACAATAAGTGCCGTCTGACGTAACAGAGCTGATTTACCGGCCATATTCGGACCGGTAATCATCATGATCTGTTGCTTCCGGGTATCCAAATACACATCATTCGGAACATATTTCTCTCCTAAAGGCAATTGGGTCTCAATTACGGCATGGCGGCCACTCTTGATATCTATTACATCCGTATCGTCTACCACAGGGCGTACATAGCGGTTTTCGGCTGAAACTTTTGCGAAAGACAAAAGACAATCCAGATGGGCTATGAGATTGGCATCCAGTTGGATCTGAGGAATATAAGCTTGCATAGAAACGATCAATTGCAGGTAGAGATCATTTTCCATCACCTGTATCCGTTCATCAGCACCAAGAATCTTCTCCTCATATTCTTTCAGTTCCTGAGTAATATAGCGTTCAGCATTGACCAGGGTCTGCTTCCGTATCCAGTCTTCCGGCACCTTGTCCTTAAATGTGTTACGCACCTCAAGATAGTAACCGAAAACATTATTATACCCCACTTTCAGAGAACTGATACCAGTTCTCTCTATTTCCCGCTCCTGAATTTTCAACAGGTAACCCTTTCCGTTGTCCCGGATATTACGTAATTCATCCAGTTCCGGAGAATACTTAGGCGCAATCACCCCTCCTCGGCTCAACAATTGAGGAGGATCCGGCTGAACTTCTTTTCCTATCCGGTCACGAAGTTGCCCACAGCAATCCAATTTCTCCCCGATATGATTTAAGGTGGATTCATCTGCTTCGAGGCAAGCTTTCTTTACCGGTTCTAAAGCCTGTAAAGCCACTTTCAATTGTACAACTTCACGAGGAGAGACACGCCCTACAGCTACCTTGGAAATGATACGCTCTACATCCCCCATCGTCTGTAACTGCTCATCAATAACCTGTCTGAACACCGGATCCTTGAAGAATTGTTCTACAATATCCAGCCGCTCCTGTATAGGTTTCAACTCTTTTAAGGGGAAGACTATCCACCGGCGGAGCATACGCCCTCCCATTGGAGTAACTGTATGATCTATCACGTCCAGCAATGAACTGCCACCCTCTTGCATCGGCTGCAGGAGCTCAAGGCTGCGGATCGTAAAACTGTCAAGTCGCACATAGCGGTCAGCCTCTATGCGGGACAAAGAGGTAATATGTGAAACCTGGGTATGCTGGGTGAGGATCAGGTACTGCATGATAGCTCCACTGGCAATAATGCCATTCTGCAAATGCTCCACCCCGAAGCCTTTCAGATTCTGAGTACCGAAATGACTGAGCAGCCGCTCACGGGCATTTTGTTCCGTAAACACCCAGTCATCAAGTTCATACGTACAATATCTTGTCCCGAAATATTTTTCAAAATCAGCCTTCCTCGAACGGTCAAACAACACTTCTTTTGGAGAAAAATTACCTAATAGTTTTTCCACATAATCATAAGACCCCTCACCGGTTAAAAACTCACCGGTAGAGATATCCAGAAAACTGATCCCACAGGATTTCTTCCCAAAATGCACCGCCGCAAGAAAGTTATTCTCCTTATAATTGAGCACGTTATCGCTCATGGCCCCATGGTGTATTTTGAAATGCGGAGTCCCCGCCCGACTGAATATTCCATTTTGCTTCCTCCGGCAGGCCGGGCCTGCACGCGCTTCGCGTTTTTTCTTTGGATCCTCAAGCTGGTCACAAATAGCCACACGCTTACCTGCACGAATCAATTTCGGAAGGTAGGTATCAAGGGCATGGTGAGGGAATCCGGCCATTTCCGCCGAGCCATGGTTGCCACCGTTATTTCTCCTGGTCAGCGTAATTCCGAGAATCTTAGAAGCCTCTATGGCATCCTGGCAATAAGTCTCATAGAAATCTCCACAGCGGAACAGCATCAGGGCATCAGGATGCTTAGCCTTCAGCGAGAAAAACTGTTTCATCATAGGAGTTAAGGCCTTATTATTATTATTTGTCATGATTTCCTCCGTGTTTAAACATCATGCAAAGATAATAAAAAACATTGAGTCAGACAAAACAAAGTAATTTTGCACTGCAGACGGAGGAAGAAAAACAACAGTAACCAAAAAGGGCAACCCTTTCGATTACCCTTTCCTGATCAACAAACCTGATTCAATCAGCCCTTTCTTCCGGAATCTTCCTCTTCAGTGACCTGCATCCACCTTCTGGGTTGCCGAAGAAACAGACTTGACATAATCCGGCAGATAGAAACCCAGATGAGGCGGCTGGTTATACCCCACATTCTGCCAGGCAATCCCCATCCGGTAGACATGATCATGCATCAGAGTAGGTATACGATAATCGGTCGGAATATTCGTAGAGAACACATTAATCGAAGCACTGTTGGAAGCATCCCAGAAGATTACTTCTTCACGCCAGTCTCCAAAAAGATCAGCCATAAGACAGGGTGTGGATTTCGAGCCATTACAAGCCGTGGAGTTACCATATTTATAAAAAGTCATCAACCTGGAAGTGCCCTCTCCATTCCATTGATCTAATTTGGTACCATCCAGGAGTTGATCCTGAAGGCCTCCATTCCAGTACATTCTGAAGTTGATACTGACCCCTTTCGTCGAAACGACCTGATTGGATTTATTACGGATCTGCCCGTCATTGGCTGACCAGAACTGATACCCGCGTTGTGAACTGATCAAGTCAGCAGCCATCCCGCGGCCGTTATCACTTGCTCCCAGCCCTCTATAAAGGATCTTGCCTGTCGCAGCATCATGCAGATCCCATCCGTAACCCGCAGGTTGTGTCTCATGAACTTCAAAGACCTCCAGTCCGGGCCGGTCCGGATCAATGTCGGCCAGGTGGATTGCATCTCCATGCCCGAAACCTGTGGCATAAAGTAAAGAGCCGTCATGATTCACTGCTGAAGAACCGTAGATGACTTCATCACAGCCATCTCCATTCACATCGGCAACAGAGAGATTATGGTTTCCTTCGCTATACACGGTATTACTTGTATTCAGGCCACTTGTGTTATGAGTATAATTGTTGGTTGTCACCTTACCTTGTGCATCCGTAACCTGTACTTGAGATTTTGAGACGGAAGCATGCAGCCATTTCGTTTTCAAATGCCGGCCGTCAAAATCAACAGCCCACAGGTAAGCATAGGTATAGTAACCACGGCACATCACCGCAGATGGATTTTTATCAGGGCCGTCAAGGTAGGCAACACATGCCAGATAGCGTTGACCACGATTGGCATAATCGGCATCAACCATGCCAGGACGATCGTCCCAGTTGGCCCAGCCTGGAGCACCTCCGTAAGTACGGGCACGGTTAGGATCATAGAAGATGGTATTGATAGCCGCACCTGTCTCTCCATTGAAAACCGTGAGATATTCTTGTCCGCCGACCACCTTTCCATCTGAATTACGCCAGTCCTTTGTATTGTCAACCTTTAGAATAGAAGGGTCATCAGCTGCCTGCGAAACATATTTCCCTGTTCCGTCTATTGTCCCCGGAGCCGTTTTGCAGATCACTTCCGCTTTCCCATCCCCATCGAAATCATATACAAGGAACTGGGTATAATGGGCCCCCGCACGGATATTTTTACCCAAATCGATTCGCCAAAGCCTGGCAGCTGTTCCCTGACTATTATCCAGTTTGTAAGCATCCAGATAGACATTCCCGGTATAGCCACCCTGAGAATTGTCATGAGAATCCGAGGGGTCCCATTTCACAATCAACTCATATTTCCCATCCCCATCTACATCTCCTACAGAGCAGTCATTAGGGGTATAACTGTAATGCTCTCCGGAAGGTGTTACGCCGTCAGCAGGACGGTCAAGGGTAAAGGACTGATAGACATTCTTCCAGGGCTTGACCTGGTCGCTGCGATCAAATTCCTTTCCATTCAACTTTGCCACAACCTGATATTGATCCGATGTAGTGCCTAAGGAATCCACCAGATTGGTAATGCTCAAGTCTTTTTTGAGAAGGACGTGGTTCCGGTAGACATCAAAGGTGGTCTGAAGATCATCTGTACCCAGCAACCGCCAGCTCAGAAAGATACCTTTCTCGTCCTGAGCCGGTAGCGCCACCAGACCACGGTCTAATTTCTCCATTTCCGAAACTGGAGTACTCCAAAACTTCGACGGACTAGTATTCGTTGGTGGGGCAACTGGTTTAGGAGAGGGATTCGGAGCATCACTACTGCTGCTGCAAGATAAGAATAAGAACTCTGCGATCAATCCTAACAACACAAAATAGATTTTGTTTAATTTGCTCATTGATTATTAAGTTTTAAGTAAGTTGTAAATTAATGATTGTTTTTTCTTCCCCATTGTTTCAAGAAGGGAATTTTGATGGTAAAAGTACGAGATTATTCTTTCTTGAAAAATATCATTTTGTCCGAAAAGTAGCCTTTTTATTCAATCTTTATCATTATCTGTCTCTTCGTACTTGACAGAACAGAGAAGAAGATGCCTGTTCTCCAGTCACCAAAAGTCAAATTCATCTTTCTCATCACCCTTTTCAGGGATTTTTTTGTAAGTTTGCAGACCATATTTTAACCCAAACTATAATGAATGCATTTACCCAACAGATAGCTCAAGAACTAAACTTGAACATAAACAGTGTAGAGAACACTTTACAACTCTTGAATGCAGGAGGAACGATTCCGTTTATCAGCCGCTACAGGAAAGAGCGTACCGGAAACCTTGACGAGGTGGCCATCGGACATATTCAGGAAAGATTTCAACAACTCGGAGATTTCCAGAAACGCAAGGAAAGTATCCTTCATTCCATTGACCAGCAGGGACAGTTAACCCCTCAACTGAAATCACGTATTGACCATTGCCAGGAACCTACAGAACTGGAAGATCTCTATCTGCCCTATAAGCCGAAACATCGTACTCGGGCACAGATTGCCCGCGAACAGGGACTTGAGCCATTGGCTTCTTTGATCTTCCTGCAACGGGAACCTCATCCTGAGGGGAAAGCCCGCGCATTTGTTAAGGGAAAGATAACGGATAACGACACGGCTATCAGAGGTGCACAGGATATTATCGCCGAAACCATCAATGAAGATGAACAGGCACGAAAGGAGATCAGAAACATCTACAGGCACGGAGCAATTATCACTTCAAAAGTTCTTTCCAAGGAAAAAGATGAAGAGAAAGCACAAAAATTTGCCGATTATTTCAACTATTCAGAACCTTTGAAACACTGTAGCAGTTTTCGACTCCTGGCAATGCGCCGGGGAGAGTCTGAGGGCATTCTGAAAGTGTCTGTTTCGGCAGATGACGAAGATTGCCTCAGCCACCTCAACCGCCTCTTCATCAAGGGACAAGGAGCATGTCCGAACCTCGTCCACGGAGCTGTTGAAGATGCGTTCAAACGACTCCTCAAACCTTCTATGGAAACTGAATTCAGCAGTTTGAGCAAGGAACAGGCTTGTGAAAGGGCTATTGATGTTTTTGCTGACAATCTCCGCCAGTTACTTCTGGCTCCTCCCCTGGGTCCAAAACGTGTGTTAGGAGTGGACCCGGGATTTCGTACCGGATGCAAGGTTGTGTGCCTGGATGCACAGGGTAATCTCCTTCACCATGAGGTGATCAAGCCTCATCCTCCGGTCAACGATTACTCCGGTGCCGCCAAACAAGTCGAGAAGATGGTCAAGGACTATCAGATCGAGGCCATTGCGATTGGAAACGGTACAGCCAGCAGAGAAACCTCAGACTTCATCCATGGACTGCAGTTTGATCATCCTGTACAAACCTTTGTGGTCAGCGAGGACGGAGCCTCCGTCTATTCAGCTTCAGAAACTGCCAGGGAAGAATTCCCTCACGAGGATGTTACCGTTCGTGGAGCCGTCAGTATCGGGAGACGATTGATGGATCCATTGGCGGAACTGGTAAAGATTGACCCCAAGAGTATAGGAGTAGGACAATATCAGCATGATGTTGACCAGAACGAATTGAAAAAACGACTCGACCAAACGGTCATCTCTTGCGTGAATGCAGTAGGGGTCAACCTGAATACAGCCAGTAAGCATCTGCTTTCGTATGTCAGTGGGTTAGGACCTGTTCTCTCTCAGAATATAGTAGACTACCGTAAGGAAAACGGAGCTTTTACCTCTCGTTCACAATTGCTAAAAGTCCCTCGCCTCGGTCCTTCAGCCTATAGACAATGTGCGGCTTTCCTGCGTATTCCGAACGCCAGGAACCCTCTTGATAATAGTGCCGTACATCCGGAAAGTTATCCAGTGGTCAGAAGGATGGCTGAAGATTGTGGCTGTACCGTCAATGACCTGATCAGAGAGCCTGAAGAACGCAGAAAGATCCAACTCTCTCATTATGTCACGGATACCGTCGGCATGCCGACCCTTACTGATATTATGAGGGAACTGGAAAAACCGGGACGTGACCCGAGAAATCAGATAGAAGTATTCGAATTCGATCCGAATCTAAAAAACCTGGACGATCTGGAAGTGGGAATGATCCTTCCAGGTATCGTCACAAATATCACTGAGTTCGGGGCTTTCGTGGACATCGGTGTACACCAGGACGGCCTCATACATATTTCCCAACTGGCTGATCATTTCGTGAAAAATCCAGGAGAGGTGGTAAAACTCCACCAGCAAGTGACCGTCCGGGTTTTGGAATTAGACCACACACGGCATCGAATAGCACTTTCCATGCGGGGAATAGTGAAAAGATAATTTATAAATATTCATTATTACAGCTTTTTTTCAATTATTATCCACAAAATGAGCTGATTTATGAAATTTTATGTAACTTTGCGGTCTGAATTGAAACGATCAGACCATGGCTTATAATAGAATAACAGCTGCCGAGGGGGCAGCAATGATTAAAGACGGTGACTACATCGCATTGAGTGGATTTACCCCAAACGGCGTTCCTAAAGCTGTCTTCCGCGAACTTTCCAAACGCGCAGTAAAGGATCATGCATCAGGAAAACCTTTTCAGGTGGGAATTCTGACCGGAGCATCCTCTCTGCAAAGTGTGGAAGGAGATATGGCTAATGCGCATGCTATCAAGTTCAGAGCTCCTTTCTCTACAAACAAAGATTTTCGTACTCACGTAAACCTGGGAGAAATTGACTACGAGGACACACACCTTGGGAACATGGCAGAACGTCTCCGTCATGGTTTCTATGGCACTGTCGACTGGGCTATCATTGAGGTCAGTGATCTTGAAGAGGGCGAGACGGAATGCAAGGCCTATCTCTCTTCAGCTGGCGGGATCTCAACAACAATAGCCCGACTGGCCAAAAAGGTGATCATCGAATTTAACCATTTCCATAATCCGAATTCAAAATGCCTTCAGGATACCTATGAACCGGGAGAGTGTGGATTCGAACGTCAGCCGATCCCGATCATTCATGTCATCGATAAGATTGGAAAAAATTATGTTCCTATCGATCCGAAGAAAATCGCAGGTGTCGTAGACTGTAATATTCCAGAGGAAGCCAGGGTGTTCAAGCCACTGACTCCGGAGACGAAGCAGATGGGCTATAATGTAGCAGAATTCCTGGTAAATGATATGAAGAGAGGGCATATCCCTCCTCAATTCCTGCCTTTACAAAGTGGCGTGGGCGCTACTGGTAACGCAGTGTTACAGGCCTTGGGACAGAATCCGCATATCCCTCACTTTAAAGTTTACTCTGAGGTTGTCCAGGAATCTGCCATTGACCTTATTCAGAAAGGCATCATCACAGCAGCATCAGCTACAGCGATGACGGTCACCAATGAATGTTTGCAGAAAATCTATGACAATATGGATTTTTTCAAGAAACACCTGGTTATCCGTCAAAGCGAGATCGCCAACTCTCCCGAGGTGATCCGCCGCCTGGGAGTAATTGCCATCAATACCGCCATAGAATGTGACCTTTACGGCAACGAAAATTCCAGCCATATCTGCGGATCCAGATTAATGAACGGGATCGGTGGATCATGCGATTACGAAAGGAATGGCTATATCAGTATTTTTACAACTGCCAGTACGGCTAAACACGGTTGTATCTCTGCCATCGTCCCAATGTGTACCCACGTGGATTCCACGGAACATGATGTAGATGTAATCATCACTGAACAGGGGGTGGCAGACTTACGGGGAAAAGGACCTCTGCGTCGTGCTCATGAGATCATCGAAAACTGTGTACACCCGGACTATAAACCTATCCTCCGTGAATACCTGAAAATTTCCGACCAGGGACACGAGCCTCAAAGTCTGAGGGCTGCTTTCGCCATGCATGATACGTTTATGAGAAAAGGGGATATGAGACTGGTTGATTTTGGGGAGTATTTGAAATAAAGCCAAAAATCAGCGTGCCAGAGCTAAGTTCTTGGCAAATTCCCAGACAACTATTCCTGCTGTCACGGATACATTCAGGGAATGCTTGGTGCCAAACTGGGGAATCTCCAGGCATCCGTCAGAAGCATCTACGACAGCCTGCTTGACCCCTTTCACCTCATTGCCGAAAATAACGGCATACTTCGTATCAGGGGTTAGTTGTATATCCTGAAGTTTTGTAGACCCTTCAACTTGTTCAATACTGTAAATGAAATAACCTTTATCATGCAGCTCTCTCACTGCATCTTCAGTATGAGAAAAATACTCCCAGCTGACACTCTCCTCCCCTCCCAGGGCAGTCTTATGGATCTGCGGGTCCGGTGGACAGGCTGTAATTCCACAGAGATAGATGGCTTCAACACGGAAAGCATCGGAAGACCGGAACACACTTCCTACATTATAAAGGGACCGGATATCATCGAGTACAACAATCAATGGGAGTTTTTCGGCTTTCTTGAATTGTGTCACCGATAACCGGTGCATCTCTATCGTTCTTAATTTTCGCATAATGAAAATGGCCTTCAGAATTCACTTCTGGGAGTGTCTGCTTCTTTTTCCTTGGCAGCATAAGCAACGGCATACATCCGGATTTGCTTGATCATGGCCACAAGTCCATTACTGCGGGTAGGGGATAAATGTTCCTTTAATCCGAGTCGATCTATAAAATAGAGTTTAGCCTCCATTATTTCCTTGGGGGTATGGCCACTAAGGACTCGTATCAGCAAGGCAATGATTCCCTTGACAATCAAAGCATCACTGTCAGCTGTAAAAAACAGTTTCCCATCCCTATAGTCGCATTGTAACCATACACGGCTCTGACATCCGTCAATCAGATTGCTATCATTCTTATATTGATCCTTCAAAGACTCCAGTTCACTGCCCATATCAATGAGCATCTGATATTTGTCCATCCAGTCTGTCAGATCAGCAAATTCCTCCAAGACCTCATCCTGAGCTTCATTAATTGTCATGATTCTATCTCCTTCATTTCTTGTACTTTCACCAGTTTAAATATTTTATCATGCGGACGTACCTTATCTTTGACGGGAATAGATATTTTC
>ENA-UOOK01005764-UOOK01005764.1-fermentation-metagenome-genome-assembly--contig:-NODE-5764-length-12274-cov-3.843277_pt1 | contig 12274 bp, 9 predicted proteins | sample MGYA00245777_ERZ724023 | MGnify/ENA primary metagenome ERZ724023 (study PRJEB28704, sample SAMN03018312) | fermentation metagenome | biome: anthropogenic terrestrial biome; feature: soil; material... | reverse complement strand
GTCATTGAATAATAATGTCGGCGATTTTTATGGTTTTATAAAGAAACTTAGAAAAACAAAGACCCCTTGCCCCTGACGCGCAAGCGCTAAGGGGAAACACCATTCTCCGTAGTTCTGGCCCTTAATCGTTCTTTCTCTAAGTGTCAGGAGAAACGAAAAGCCGTGTCATAATAGGAAAACAAACCAAGGTGTAGAAAACCAAACCTGCTGTCTTTACTTCTTTTTTTAAGGCAGCGAAGCAAAGCGGTTCGTTTCTCCACTTGGGGTAGAAAGATAGTATAATATATATAGAGGTGACTACTATGGATTTAAAAAGAATTTCAGTTGACCCCCAAATTTGTCATGGTACTGCATGTATATTGGGGACCAGAATTCCTGTATCGGTTATTTTAGATAACCTGGCTGAAGGTATTTCACGTGAGGATATCTTAAAGAGCTATCCATCTTTAAAATCGGAAGACATTGATGCAGCATTAGCCTATGCAGCCTTATTAATGTAAGAACGTCAAATTGCTATCGAACCGGGAGTTTAAAATGAAATTTAAGATTGATGAAAAGTAGTGACCAGCTATCATTGAAAGGACTTATGATAACCGGTCACCGTCTACTTAACTAAAATCTCCTTTACAAGGAGATTTTTTTGATCCTCTCCATAGCTTGCTCCGTGTTTTCCCTGCTTCCAAAGGCGGTTAATCGGAAATACCCTTCGCCGCTGGGGCCAAATCCCGAACCGGGGGTCCCGACAATCTGGACTTCATTTAACAACTTGTCAAAGAACTCCCAGGAAGTTAGTTTTCCGGGGGTTTTTAACCAGATATAAGGAGCATTGATGCCGCCGTAAATTTTGAATCCTAGTTTCTGCAAGCCTTCCCGGATAATACCGGCATTGGTCATATAATAATTAATCACTTCTTCAATCTGTTTTTTGCCTTCACCGGTATAGGTGGCGGCTGCGGCAGCCTGGACCGGATAGGAGACGCCATTGAATTTGGTAGTCTGACGGCGGAGCCAGAGTTTATTTAGTTCATGAGCTTTACCGGTTGAATCGTAGGCCATAACCGACTTGGGAACGACCGTGAAAGCGCAGCGGGTACCGGTAAAACCGGCGGTCTTGGAGAAACTCCGAAACTCGATGGCTACATCTTTAGCCCCGTCAACTTCGTAAATGCTGTGGGGAATCCCTTTTTCTTGAATATAAGCCTCATAAGCGGCGTCAAAAAGGATGATCGCTTTACTCTCCCGGGCATAATCGACCCATACTTTTAGTTCGTCTTTGGTTAAGGTCATTCCGGTCGGATTGTTCGGGAAACAGAGGTATATAAGGTCAACTTTAACTTTGGGAAGTTCCGGTTTTAAGCCGTTGGCTTCGGTACAGGGAAGGTAGACTATTTTCTCATATCTTCCGTCCGTCCCTAATTTACCGGAGCGGCCGGCCATGACATTGCTGTCCACATAGACCGGGTAGACCGGATCGGTTACAGCGATAATATTCTCCAGTCCGAAGATCTCCTGGATGTTCCCGGTGTCGCATTTGGCGCCGTCGCTGATGAAGACTTCATCTTCAGCGAGTTCGACGCCTAAAGGGAGGTAATCATTTTTAATAACTTCGTTGATTAAAAAAGAGTATCCTTGTTCCGGGCCATAGCCCCGGAAGGTTTTAGCCTCGCCCAGCTCGGCTACGGCTTTTTGAAAACCGCAAATTACGGATGGCGCTAAGGGTTGAGTGACATCCCCGATACCGAGCCGGATAATGTCGGCTTTCGGATGTTCAGCCTGATATTTGTTTATTTTCCGGGCAATCTCCGAAAAGAGGTAGTTGCCGGGTAGTTGTAAATAATTTTCATTAATCCTTGCCATGGGAACCATTCCTTTCATAGTTATCGGTGTTATCGGTATTTTTTGCTAAGGATTCTAGATTGAGAAAGGAAAACCTTCTCAAAGGTCTTTTTTTGTTGAAATGTTAATCTGTTATTATGACGCGACTCATTGTCGATTACAAAATATTAAGCAAGACGCCTTCTAAGAAATAGTCTTTAAATTCATTGTAGTAATTCCCTGTGGCCTTTTATAAGTACTAACGATTTATCAAAAAACCGGTAGGCATCAAAAATTATTGCCCGCACCGGTTTTTTTATCCATTATGTGTTCTGAAAAAAATCATTTCTCAGGCAAGCCGCTTAATTTCCTAAAGATATCACTTAAAGATGCTTCCATCGAATGGACCGAAACTACTAATTCCTTGGCGTAGAGATCATTAAGACGTAATAGGTTTTCCCGAGAGGGAACCAGTATTGTTTCACTAAGTTCAGCGCCGTTACGGTAGATAACTTTTAAGGAATTATGGCCATACTCGTTTTTTAATTGGTTCTTATCAGCAAGGACCATTAGTTTTCCGTGATTGATGAAACCGATTAGATCACAGAGTTCATCGACTTCTTCCATGTCGTGACTGGTTAAGAGGATGGTGACTCCCGACTTTTTCAATTCCAGAAGGTAATCACGGATGATTCGGGAAGAAACCGGGTCCAATCCGGAACAAGGCTCATCCAAAAACAGAAGCTGTGGTTGGTGGACTAAAGCCCGTAGAATCAGAATCCGTTGCCTCATACCTTTGGAATAAACTTTTACAGGTTCAGCGGCCCGTTCCCGAAGCTCCATCCGTTCCAAGAGAGGCTTGACCAAGGTAGGAGGTTGATTATGGAGATGGCAGAAGATCGCTAAATTTTCATAGCCGGATAGATTTTCAAATAAATTGGGTTTTTCAAAAACAACCCCGATCCGGGAATGGATCTGCTTTATATGAGTGGCGAGATTAAAACCGAAGATTGAGGCCGAACCGGAAGACGGTTTCGCTAGTCCCATCAACATCCGGATCGTAGTCGTTTTCCCGGCGCCGTTAGGGCCTAGCAGTCCTAGAGTCTGCCCGGGTCTTATTTTAAAAGAAAGGTCATCGACTACGGTCCGCCGGCCATATTTTTTGGAAAGTCCCTTGGTTTCCAGGATGTATTCGAAGCTTCGATTCATTGTTTACCTCAAAAATCGGCCTTTTTTTGGACATAAAAGCCGGTAATATAGAGCAAAACACTTGCCTGAGCCAACAATCCTACGACCCAAAAGGCCGCTTCCGACTGGGTTAAATTTAAAAGCAGCGCTTTCTCGAAACCTTTGAGGACTAAAAATGAAGGGAAAATGTATAAACTATCTTTCCATGGAAAGGAGAGGTCCCGTACCATTAACGGAAGGGCTGCGATTAGATAAGTTACCGTGGCAAAAGCCCTGGCGAAAAGGGCCGTAGGCGCCAATAATCCGATCAAGAGCGAAAGCGCTCCAAATGCCAATGAACCTGCCACTCCAAATAGGAGAACATACCAGAGATCGACCGGGGCTTTGGTGATGGCGATTGTTAAGAATAGGGCCCCGACTCCGACCATTGTATACCAAATTAACTTGGAGAAGAGGTACTCCATAATCGACATCGGTGTGATCAGGAGCGAGTGAAGGGTTTGTTTTTCTTTTTCATCAGCTACGGCTGCCGATCCTTGCAAAAGGCAGACGGTTAGGATGATTTGGAGAAGCCAAACCGGAAAAGAAAGCCAACGGGTGGGAAGGCTTTGATCGGTAAAAATTAAGTTAATTTGAGGGGTTTCCCGGTCACGGGAGGCGTTGATTAAGGCCAGATTAATCGAATTTACGATTAAAACCCCTTCCTGGGTTTTGGCTTTGTCGGTCAGGATGTAAAACCGGTTTGTTTGACCATTCTCCAAGATTACACCTTGGACTTTGCCTTGGTTTAGGGCGGATTCGGCTGTATTCCGGTCCGGAAAGAGTTTCAAATCAAGTGATGTGCTACGCGCAATCTTGATTAGAGCGGAATCGATATTGGGAGTATAAGCTAGAGTAAACTTTTCACTTTCAGCTTGCTTATAAACAACCAAATATAAAAATCCAATGAATAAAGGCATCATTAGAACAATAACCCATGATTTGCTGAAACAAAACTCAAAGAAGTCTTTCCGGATCAAAGTGGTAATTCTTTTTAGCACAGTAAAACCTCATTACTTTAGTTGAAAAGACGTAAAATTCATAAATTATTAAAATTGAAATATGATGCATGTTTATGTTAGGTATGATCTCAGGCTAATCTTGTCGATTTAACTTTATATCAGTAAATTAAAAACAGGCCCTTCATAGAAGAAAAGATTGATTTCCTCGCCAATTATGGGCCTGTACTGCCGGGGCTATGTACCCCAGCTTACTTTTCGTGTTCGATAAAATACCAAATTAAATAGATCACAGCTAAAACACCGATTATTTCCATAATTCCGCTCCTCCTTTATTTTTTTATTGATTCGTCGTAAATTAATTAACTCCTTCCATAGAAAAATATTACCATTGATAAATCAAATAGAACTTCGAACAATTAAGATTTGGCGGAATATTAATAGGGATGCGGTTTAATCCACATCCCTTGAATAAAGGGCTTATTTTTTAGCGGTGATATTCTAAGGTAACACCGGCTTTATGCAGAATAGCCCGTTTGACCCGGGAGGCAAAATCGTCTAGGACACTATAAATTATCGGAATAATAACCAGAGTCAAGATGGTGGAAAAGGTAAGACCTCCAATAACCACAGTAGCCATGGAAACGTTCATTTCAGCCCCTTCACCGATGCCTAACGCCAGAGGGACGAGACCTAGTACTGTAGTCAGAGTGGTCATCAGAACCGGACGCAGCCGTGTCGGCCCAGCTTCGAGAATGGCCTCGGTCCGTTCCATCCCTCTGCTCCGCAATGTTTCAATGTAATCCACCAAAACAATGGCATTGTTAACTACTATCCCGGTTAGCATGATCACCCCGATAAAGGCGGAGACGTCAAAGATCCGGCCGGTCAGGAACAAACTCCAGGAGACACCAAAAAGTGATAATGGTAGGGAACCCATAATCGCCAAAGGATGAACCAAGTTCTCGTATTGAATGGCGATCACAATATAAACTAGGATAATTGCCATCAGAAGGGCTAAGGCTAATGCGCCGAAGGCTTCCTGCATTTCCTTGGAATTACCGGCAAAAACGATATCATAATTGGAAGGGAGGATAACCTCCTGTTTGATTCGATCTTTGATTATTCCGGTTATTTTACCCAAATCGTTACCGACGATTTGGGAACTTACTTGAACTTGACGGGTTTGGTTCTCCCGTCGTATTTTATTTGGTCCGGTTGTTTGCACAAAATCAACCACTTCGGTAAGGGGGACCATTCCCCCGGTAGAAGTCGGGAGGTAAAGTTTTTTAATATCCGTCTCGTTCTGCCGGTCTCTCTCGTTTAACTGTAATAAGACATCATATTCCTCGCCTGCGAGACGGATTTGGGTAGCCACGGTACCTTGAAAAGCGGTTTGGACCGTACTGGCGATTAACGATGGAGTAATACCGTAAGCAGTTGCCCGTTGTCGGTTCACCCGCAATTGTAGTTCCGGTCGGCCATCCTCCCAGGAGGAATTAACCTCGCGGGTCCCCGGGACTTGCTTGACAATTTCTTTAACCTGATCGGCTAGAACTTTTAGGGTATTGAGATCCGGGCCTTCAATATTGATCGCGATAGGCGCTCCACCTCCGAAACCGCTATGTTCTTCCTTGGTTACATTGATCTTAGCTCCGGGATATTTAATAATATTCTGCCGTACTTCTTCAACCATTGCATCCACGGTCTTTTTGGAATTGGTCTTCATTACCATAGTCACTGAAGCTCTTTCGCTTTCACCGCTTGAACCGAGAGAAAAACCGGAACTGGCGCCGACAAGCGCGAAAGTCAAATCGGATTCCGGCAGGGACATCAAGTAAGACTCAATTTGCCGGACTAAATTATTGGTTGTTTCCAAGCGGGTTCCTAAGGGCATTGTGATATCAACATTATATTCTTTATCGCCCATCGAGGGAGTGAAGTTGGTCTTAATCGCGCCAAAGACAAAGGGGATTAATCCCAAGACAAACAGAATCGAAGAGATGATTAGTACCTTAGCTCGATTTTGGACCCCCCAGTTGAGCATCTTGCGATAGTATTCTTCAATAGCTCCGAGACGATAATTATGCTGTTGCTCAAATTTTTTTATTACTTTAGAACCGGTTTTGATAGCCATAAGTTTTGAAGACAGCATTGGAATAACGGTTAAAGCTACTACCAGGGAGGCTCCTAATGAAAAGGAGACGGTCAAGGCCATTTCTTTAAAAATTTGAGCAGCAATTCCTTCCACAAATAGAATCGGAACAAATACTACAATTGAGGTTAAAGTGGAAGCGGTAATCGCCATGGCCACCTCGGAAGTACCTTCGGTTACCGCAGTCAAAGCATTATGCCCTTCTTCCCGGTAGCGGAAGATAACCTCCAGCACTACAATGGCGTTATCAACCAACATTCCTACTCCAAGCGCTAGCCCCCCCATAGAAACCAAGTTTAAAGTCATGTTGGAAAAATAAATGGCCGCGAAAGTTAGAATAATTGAGATTGGAATAGCTACGGAAATAATGAATGTGCTCCTAAAGCTCCGCAGAAAGAAATATAGTACGATAACGGCCAGCAGAGCGCCGATTAGAGCGTTTTGAGTCACGTTATTTAATGATTTTTCAATATAGTCCGCTTGTTCAAAAATCTTATTGAACTCAATCTGACCATCTAACTCAGTTTGGAGTTCTTCCAGGGTCTTCCGGACTTCTCTGGTGACTAAAACGGTATTGGCGTCGCTTTCCTTCATTAGCATCATCATAATGCTGTTTTGACCGTTAATTCGCGAATATTGTTTTTGTTCGTGATATGAGTCCCGAATTTCGGCAATTTCTTGCAAGGGAATGATTGAACCGCTCGGGAGGGTGATTTTGAGTGACTTCAGATCCTCTAAGGATTGAAACTCGCCAATGGTGCGCAGCACCATTTCATTTTGGCCACTTTTAACGATTCCTCCAGGTAGGTTCAGGTTCTCACCCCGTAAAGTTTGAATTAGAAAGCTGGGAGAAATATGGTAAAAATTCATCTTCTCGGTTGATAACAGGATTTGAATCTCCCGCGTCAAACTGCCCATTAACGACACGGAAGCCACTCCAGGGACCCGTTCCAACCGGTTTTTGATTTTATTATCAGCCAGCCGGGTAGCGTCGGCGATTCCTTTAGGACTGGAAATACCATAAAAAACAATGGGCATCATTGAAGGGTCGAACTTAAAGAGCATTGGTTCTTCGGCGCCTTCGGGAAGGATGCGTTTGATCATGTCGATCCGTTCCCGCATCTTCAGGTTGGTAAAGTCCATATCGGTGCCGAAGTTACATTCGGCCATGACCATGGATGACCCAGTTGAAGAGGTCGATCTTACTTTTTTGACATTTGGAACAGCGCTAATGGCGCTTTCCAATGGTTTAGTAATCAGGTTTTCTATTTCTTCGGGACCGGCCCCTTCGTAACTAGTAAAAGCCATAATAATTGGGAATTGAATGTTGGGATAAAGGTCCAGTTTTAATTTGGATAAAGATATGAATCCTAAAATTGATACGAACAAAACCAGCATTAACACGCCCAAAGGGCGGCGAACGCATAATTCAATCAGCTTTTTCATCTATTTCACCACGACTTTCGAGCCTTCATCTAAATTGTTCTGACCTAGGATGACTACAAATTCATTTTCGCCTAGTCCAGATAGGATTTCTACCATTTTGCCGTCCGAGATCCCAGGAGTGACAATGCGGCGGCGGGCTGTGTCCTTTACAACTACATAAACGGCTTTGGTCCCAATCTCATCAATAATCGCTTCAGCCGGTATTTTTAAGATATCGCTGCGTTGGTTGAAACTTAATTTGGCTTCAGCCAACATTCCCGCTTTAAAACGGCGCGAGGAGTTATCAAGAGCGATTTTAACCGGGAAAGTCTTTGAAGTCTTATCAGCTGTGGGAGCGATTTGAGCGACCTTCCCGTTAAAAGTCTGGTCTGGAAATGATGATAATCTGATCTCGGTGGTCCGGCCTATTTTTGCCTGACTAATATAACTGTCGCTCAGATTGACGGTAACAAATACGGTCGAGAGGTCTACCACCGAAAGCAGTGGCGCGCCTTGACTGACTAATTTGCCCAGCGTTGCATCGGAAAAACCAATTTGACCGCTGAAAGGGGCCCGGATTTTGGTATCATCCAGTTGGTTTTGGGCTTGTTTGTAAGCGGCTTCGTTGATTTGAAACTCGGTTTGGGCCCGTTCGAATTCTTGGGGCGAGATGATCTTCTCGGCAAATAATTTTTGGGAACGCTCGTAATTTTCCCGGCTCTGTTTATAGGAGGCCTCGGCCCTCGCTAAACTAATCGCGTAATCATCCTGCTCCAGTTCGACTAAGACCTGATTAGCCGTTACATAATCGCCCATTTTAACATGGACTTTTGCGATCCGTCCCGATACTTTGGGAGTAATAGTAACTTCCTGGTTGGCCTCTAACGTACCGGTGGTGGTAAAAACCTCACCCAAGTCTCCTTTTTGGACGGTGGTAACCTTAACCGGAATCTCCGGAGCGCTGGAGACGGCATTGGTTTTCCGGCCGCAACCGCTAGCGGCGAGAGATAGAATGATAATGGGGATTACTACTAATAATAATTTTCGATTCATAAGTTTCACTCCTTTGATTGAGGGTCACGACCAAGCGTGACATCCAGTTTCGCTAAGGCGGTCAAGTAATTTTTAATACTTGCATAGTAACCGTTTAAGGCATTATCCAAATCCAGTTGAGAATCGGAAATATCGATGGTTGTTGCCATGCCGGCATCAAACCGTGACTGTGTCATCCTGAGTTTTTCTTGAGAAAGATTGATTTGGGATTGATTGGCCTGAATTGTTTCCAGGCTTTCCTGTAAACTTAATAATCCTTGTTCAACCTCAATTCTGACCGCATCCCGTAATAGAGATTCATTATTTTCTATTGCCTTTTGATTATCTTTGGCTGCGGAAACCCTGGAAGCAGTTGCAAAACCGTCGAATAAAACACCAGTTAAGGAAAGGGTTAGGTTCCATTTTTTTTCCCAATCACCTGGTTCAAACTCTAATCCGCCGCCTGAATAGTGGTAACTCAGGGCCAAGTTTGGTTTATATCCGGCACGAGCTAATTTGGTTTGAAGTTTTGCTTGTTCGTTGGCGTAAGTCATATTGATTAGGTCCGGTCGATTTTGGTAAGCTTCATCAAGAAGTTTAGATAATTCCAAGTTAATTTCTTTAGGAAGCAGTATTTGAGTGAAGTCGTCAACAATTATGATTGAATTATCAATTGAACTTCCAATTAAATTAGCCAATCCTAATCGGGCTATTTTTACACCGTTTTCAGCTTTAATAACTGTAGGTTTTAGACTTTCCCAGCGGACCTGGGCTTGGAGAAGTTCATATTTGGAAACGCTCCCTACATCATAGAGACGTTTGACCCTTTGATAATGTCTTCCCATATTTTCGTGGGATGATTGAACGACCCGTAACGCTTGTTCAGCAAACCATAATCCGTAATAGGCTTCTTTAACTTGTGAAGTAAGGTTTTGTTTTGCTTTACGAAGGTCTTCTTCAGTCATTTCTAAAGTTAATTTGGCAATGCCCAAATTACCGGTTAATACTCCACCCGTATATAGCTTTTGTGTTAAAGATAGATTGCCAGAATACGTTATATCAGAATCAGGCACAGGTTTTGGGATAATGGTGTCGGTAATAGGATCGAAATATGGAGCTTCTTGGTTTTCACTCGCTTTATTATTTTCAATTCTATAAGATAATGAAGGGAGTAAACCCGCAGAAGCCTCATGGACCTTTTTTCGAGCTGCCGACACTTTTAACTCGGCATTTTGGATGTTTTTACTGTTTTGATAAGCCATTTCCAATGCCTTTTCAAGGGTTAGGCCAGTAGATGCTTTTTCGATATTCTCTTCCGCGGCCAGCGATGTAAAGGAAAAAACGAAAAAGCTCATTAATAGCAGACCTACAATAATTCGATTTTGTTTCATAATAAATAACCACCTCAAGTTATTAATTTAAACTATTAGTTATTCTTTTTTTCCCACCCCATTATAGAAAAGATCCAGGATTATCGGCGTTTGGTCTACTAAGGAACCTTGTTTCATTTCGGTAAGCCCATGAAAGCAAAAGTGGGAAACAATACCGCTGAAAGCGAAGGCAAAGACATTCGGATCACCATTGCGAAGTTGATTTTGGTCAATTCCGATCTGCATGAATTGAGTTAATTGTTGGTGTGTTTTTTGGTGTTTTTCCATGATCCGATCTTGGGCGCCTTTGTCTCCGATCAACTTCATGTTTAATCGTTCTTTAATTAAAACTTGGTAAAATTCACGGTGATCTTCAGCAAATTCTAAATGTTCCTTTAACATAGCTTCAAAACGTTGCCGAAAATCCCCCGATTCACTGAGAATTTCATCCATTCTTCTTATTAATGCTTGAATTCCATTCTCCATAATTGCAATAAAGATTTTTTCCTTATTTTCAAAGTATAGATAGATAGTGCCTTTGCCTACATTGGCCCGAGAAGCGATTTCATCCACGGTAGTCCTTTCAAAACCACGTTCCGAAATAAGATCAACCGCTGCTTTTAATATCTCCATGCGTTTTTCGTTACTGATTTTTTCCATTTTCCACCTCTAGTACTGACTGGTCAGTCATATAGACCAATTCTACACCCCCATTTTCCAGATGTCAACGCTGTTAAGTTGTTTTAACATAATTACCATATTTTTTTTACAAACGTAGAATATTGTGACATAACTTCGGCTTAACATTTTTAGTAATTTGAATATACATAGCGATTATATGCCATTATTAACGTAAAATGACAGGTGGAAGTTTCATGGACTTTCGATAACTGTTAGCGGCAAAAAAGGCTTACTTAATGGTTAATATTGACAATAGATTCTTTTTTATTTAAAATAGGGTTAGCTAATAATTATAAATTAGCTAAAAGGAGTGAATTCGATGGAAGTAACATCGACCGAGATTCAAAATAATTTTGGCGCCTATTTAAAGCTTGCCCAGGTTGAGGATGTCTATATCACCCGAAACGGCAAACGAATTGCGGTCCTCCAATACCGGGAGGAAACGGTTGAGGGTTTCGCCGAGAGCAAGGCGGACTATCGGGGCGGAAAGCTTAGGATGTCGGCGGAAGAATTTCGTAAATTTGCGGAAGTGAGTGAAAACCGATATGAATTAATTGACGGGGAAGTATTTCACCTAGCGTCTCCATCATATGAACATCAACGAATCATAGTAGAGTTTTTACATTTTATCCATGAATGGTCCCGAGGCAAGAAATGTAAACCGATTACCGCGCCCTTTGATGTAACCTTGTTTAAGGATGACATGGAAAATATCGTTCAACCCGATATTGTAGTGGTATGCGATCCGGAAAAAGTCAATGACCGGGGTCGTTATCAAGGCATCCCCACATTAGTCTTCGAGGCGCTTTCGGAATCGACCCGTAATAAGGATATGCTTAAGAAGTTGAATTTATATATGACCGGCGGTGTCGGGGAATATTGGATCGCAAATCCCGAGAACCGGGAGGTATATATTTATACGTTTACTATGGGAGAGATCGGCAATTACAGGGTCTTTAAGGGGAAGGAGAATGCGGGTTCAGAGGTTTTAAAGGATTTGAGCATTCCGTTGGAAGAAATATTCATGATTGAATAAATGAAATCAATTTAATATAAAAGGTTGATTTGAGATATGTCGGAACATAATTGTGGTTGTGGAAATTGCCTTGACCGTTTATGCGTGCAACGTGTGCCGTTTCTCTCGGCATTGGACCGGAAGGAACTTCAAAAAGTTACCGGTTTAATCACTCATAAACATTACCTAAAGGGCGAACTGTTGATTATCTCCGGGCAATGTAATGAAAATTTAATTATCATCAATCAAGGCATGGTCAAAGCTTTTCGCTACTCTCGCGATGGACGGGAACAGATCTTATATATTTTTAGCGTTGGTGACTTTTTTGGCGAAAGCAATTTATTACGCGACCAAAAAACCAACTATAATGTTGAAGCCCTTGAGGAAACCGGGATTTGTTTAATAGGAAAGCAAGATTTTCAACAGTTAATCCGCAATTACCCGGAGATCGGCCTGAAGATCATGGCTGAACTGTGCAATAGGTTGGAAGGACTGGAAAATATCATCCAAAATATGGGGACCAACAATGTCGAATTAAGGGTTAATGCTGTTTTGATGGAATTCGCCTCCAAATTTGGGAAGGATCATCCCCGTG
>ENA-UOOK01005763-UOOK01005763.1-fermentation-metagenome-genome-assembly--contig:-NODE-5763-length-12274-cov-7.732548_pt1 | contig 12274 bp, 26 predicted proteins | sample MGYA00245777_ERZ724023 | MGnify/ENA primary metagenome ERZ724023 (study PRJEB28704, sample SAMN03018312) | fermentation metagenome | biome: anthropogenic terrestrial biome; feature: soil; material... | reverse complement strand
GAGTTGGAGGTACAGGCTAAAGAAATTGAAAATAACGTAAAGCTGGAGTTAGGTGAGGCAGAGATAGGATATACGCCTGATTATGAAATTGATTGGAAGAGCATAACTTCAAATAAATTTGACAGTAAGAAATTTAAGAATGACCATCCAGAACTTTTTAAACAATACCTAAATATGAGCTCCTATAGAAAATTTAGCATAAAGGAGGTAAAAGCATAATGGCTAATCCAGCATTTACAACACTTATGGACAGCCTAAATGCACAGATACAGGCTTTAAATAAAACTGGCTTTAAACTTTATGATGGTGAGAACAGAGAGTATTTTATAGGAAAATTAAGATATGACAGCAATGATGACAAAATAGTATGTGATTTTGAGGAGGAGAAGTAATATGGCCACAAGTAAGAGTTTAAAAAATGAACTTACGAAGAAGGAGACTAAGCCACCTAAAGATCCGTTTAAAGCACTAGTTTATTCTCCAGGAATAAAGAAAAGATTTGAAGATATGCTTGATAAACAGGCAAATGGATTTATAACAAGCTTACTTAACTTAAAGCAGGATAAATTGAAGGGTTGTGATGATATGACAGTTTTAGGGAGTGCCTTAAAGGCTGCTTCCTTAAAACTACCAATAGACCCGAACCTTGGTTTTGCATGGATAATACCTTTTAAAAATCACGGCAAATTAGAAGCACAGTTTCAAATAGGATATAGAGGATTTATACAGATGGCCCAAAGATCTGGTCAATATAAAAAACTAAATGTTACGGAGATTTATGAAGGCCAACTTAAGAGTTTTAATTCACTTACTGAAGAGATAGAACTTGATCTTGATAATAAACAATCTGATGCAGTTATTGGGTATGCAGCATACTTTAGATTATTAAATGGATTTGAAAAAATGGTTTACTGGAGTAAAGAAAAAGTAACAGTACATGCTAGAAGGTTTAGTAAAAGTTTTGGTAACGGACCATGGAAGACAGATTTTGATGCAATGGCAAGAAAAACAGTGCTTAAAAATATGCTTTCAACTTGGGGAATCTTAAGTATTGATATGCAGGAAGCAATTACAAGTGACAATAAAATAATTAAGACTACTGATGATGATTATGAGTTACTTGAAGAGGGTACAGAAAATGAAACGAAAATAAATGTTACTGACGTTGAGTACACAGAATCAGATGAAACTGAAAAAGAAGAGAATGGTAAAGATCCATATGAGGGTACTCCTTTTTCCGAGAGTGCGGAAAATGAAGAAAATAATAGTAAAGAGAATTAACAAGTATTAGGAAATTTGGAAGTTTTAAAGTAGGTATGTTAATACCGATCTAGTAGCCTGTTTTAACACCCCGGAGGGTGTTCACATGAGATATATATTGCAGATAAAGGACTAGAGATTGAATTGTTTAACTAGATAAGAGGTGAGATTATGGCAAAACGTTATTATTGGTTGAAATTGAATGAAAACTTCTTTGAAAGAGATGAAATAAAAATTATTGAAAATAGTCCTAATGGTAAGGATTATATAATCTTCTACTTAAAGCTTTTACTTAAGTCAATTTCAAGTGAAGGAAAACTAAAGTTTAGAAACGTAATTCCATATACACCGGAAATGCTATCAAGTATAACTGGAACAAATATAGATACTGTAATGGTTGCAACAAAAATGTTTGTAGATTTAGGACTTATGGAAAAATGGGATGATGGAACTATGTTTATGGCTGAAACTCAAAATATGATAGGTTCAGAGACAGGATGGGCAAAGAAAAAAAGAGAATATAGAAAACAAATTGAAGGAGAAAAACGAGGACAATGTCCTCAACTTGTCCCTGAGAAAAAAGACGAAGTCCGACAAGAGAAAGAGATAGAGAAAGATATAGATATAGAGTTAGATAAAGAGAGAGAGACTAAAGAGAAAAATCTCTCTCTTGGGACAACAGAAGTATTAAATTTCATAGAAGAAAAAGCCTGTATTAGTTTATCAGGTCAATATCAAAATATATCTGAGTTAGTTGAAAAGTATGAGATTCAGGATATAAAAGAAGCAATAAGTAAGTCTCTTTCTAAAGGTAAAAAAGGAGTGGCAATATTAAACTATGCCAATGGAATACTTAAAAACTGGGCTGTAGAAGGAAAGGAGGAAAGCCATGGAGGAAATACCGGAAGCATTAAGCAGGATTTTACAGAAGGTAAATACAAGGGATTTAAGCCAAAACCGCCAGACGTCTCAGGAGAAATCGACGAAACAGGACTTATCTAAATGTCCTCTATGTCAAGGCATGGGGTTTATCTACAACAAAGAGACTGATTCATATAGGCAATGTAAATGTGTAGCGCTAGAAGTAACTAAAAGCAAATGGAGAAAGTTAGGTATAGATCCAGAGAAGAGCAACCAAACATTTTCAAATTTTAAAGTTTGGAATGAAACTTCAAAAATTTCTAAAGCTGCAGCAATAAAATATTATAACGAATTTGAGAGCATAAAAAATGCGAAACAAAATTCAATAATGTTTTGTGGACAAGTAGGTAGTGGGAAAACACATTTAAGCATAGCTCTAGCACTTAATTTCATAAAGAAAGGTATCAATGTAGTGTATATGCCCTATAGGGATGTAGTAACCCGTATAAAGCAGAATATGTTAGATAAAGAGTATTATAAAAAGCAACTTAGTAAGTTTCAGTTAGCAGATATATTGCTTATAGATGATTTATTCAAAGGGAAAGTGAATGAGACAGACATAAATATAATGTTTGAGGTTGTTAATTATAGATATTTGAATTACTTACCTTTGATAGTTTCAAGCGAGTTTACACTTGATAAAATGCTGAATTTTGATGAGGGCGTAGGAAGCCGTATATACGAAATGTGCAAAGGGCACATAGTCCAGATTGAAGGAAAAGAAAATAATTATAGACTTAAAGAATAGTACGTAAAATGAAATTTTTACGCACTTGAAAGTGAGGTGTAATAGTTTGAAAAATACGAGAGTATACAGGAAAGAGGATGAGCCTGTATCTATAAAAATAGGGCAAATAAGGTGCACTGAGTGTGGCTCTGTTGCTGATCACATAGAACGAAAAGGAAAGGGATTTATAACATGGTTTTCCAAATGCCCTAATTGCAATCAAAACATACAGCTAGATAAAAAAATATATGACTTTTTTCAGATAGGAGACAGAATAAAACTTTATGAAACTTTAAGCTTTGGGAAAGATGCAAAAATTGATTTAAGCACTTATGAAGAAGGTTTGATAGTAGACAAACATAAAGGCATTACCTGTTATTATTTAGACATGAAAGTTGATAAAGCTGTTCATCAGAATAAACCTGTTGTAAAAACATCTTGGTTATATGGTTATGTTGTTAAAGGAATAGCTAGTGATAGTAACTCATTAGAGCTACTTACACCTCAATTGAAAATGATTATATGAAATTTACGCACGTCCAGGAGGCAGAAAATATGTTAGCTTATTGGGGAAAGAAAAAGGAACTTGTAGAGATCATTAATATTGAAAACGGAGTTATTTATGCCGTCTATTATATTACCGGAAAACATAAAGGAAATTTATGCTTACCATTAGTGGAAAATGGCAAGAATATTGAAAATTTTGAAATGGTAGAAAATGAGCAGCTAAGTATGTTTTGAAATTATTATGAATTAAAGGGAGGAAATCTGAATGAAAAAACAATTGAATTTAGACAAGTTTAGAGGAGTATGTCAACAGGCAGTACAGCACTATGGAGAAGAATCCAGAAAACAGTTAGCCCAGGAAGAATGTGCAGAACTAATCCAAGCTATCAGTAAAGACTTAAGAGGTCAAAAACACAATGCAGAGGAAGAAATAGCAGATGTGCTTATCATGATTGAGCAACTTACACACATCTATAACAATGACAAAATAGAAAAATACAGAGAAGAAAAGATTAATAGGCTAACAAGAATGATGGAAACATAAAAAATTAAAACAAGGACAAGCCTTAAACGAAAGATAAACATAAAAAGGTATAATTACACCTTTTGAAATAGGATAGCTTTAAAATTAATGTATGAGTGTTTTAGAATACTAACAAAGTAGAAAGATTAGGAGGCAAATTTTTTGACGAGAAACTTAGGAAAAATATTCGAAGAAGATATAATGAGCAGCGTTCCAGAAAATTTATTTAAGTACAAGCTTAGAGATAGTGCTTCTGGATGGAGTGGAGGAAACAAAGCAAGATTTACAACTAATAACATATGTGACCTCATAGTACATGATGGCATATGGTTGCATTTGCTAGAATGTAAGAGTCATAAAGGAAATAGCATACCTACTACACCTAAGATAAATACTAAAGGCAAAATTACTCATTACGGTGTTATAAAAATAAATCAGCTAGAAGGGTTGATGGAAGAATATCCAAAGAAAAATGTATCAACAGGTTTTTTATTTAATCTAAGTGATAAATGTAAAACGTATTTTGTAGAAGCTCCAGAAGTATGTGAAGCATTGGTTGAAGAACATAAAAAATCTTTAAACTTAGAATGGATAGAGCAACATGGAATGTTAATACCACAGATACGGAAAGGCAGAAGTCAAATTCATTGGAAATATAAATTATCTAGTCTATTGGATAATGATTGGAGGGTTAAAAAAGCATGAAGGAAATAAGTGAAAATGTTGATTTATCAAAAGAAGTTTTAAACGTAAATATAGATAGTCCAGTATTTAAACCTATGTTGGGTAGCCTTAATGAAAAAATAATAGAGGTTATAAAAAAGGTATATAATGAAGAATTTGCAAGTGGAGATATATCTTTAAAATTAACTTTAACAGTACCTATTGAAACCAAAAGATTTCCTGTAGAAACTTTACCAGGTGAGCATCCTACTGTAAAGACTTATGAGTATAAGGCTCTACAGTTTGAACATGATATTACAACTACATTTAAAAAAGTAGATAAAGAAAAAGGAAAATACTGGGGGGACAAAGAGCTTAAAGAAGATGATGGCAAATTTATTGAAGTACCAATAGAAGATCCACAAGTAAGTATGTTTGATAAATAGTTAAAATAAGCACTAATACAGTGGAGTTGTGGCATAGACATAATCTTACTGTATTAGTGTATTAGAAAAGTAAGGTGATTATATGACTGACTTTGAAAGAAAGATACTGATTTTCTTAGGATTGTGGCTTTTACTTAGTGTTATTTGCACAATTATAATTTGTGTAGTTATAGAGCATAGGGAAAAGAAAATGGAGAAAAAACGTGCTGAATTTGAAAAGGAATGGAATAAGTACGGGAGGAATCAACATGGCTTGTTCTTGTAATGAATGTGCAAATTTAAGCAGAACAATAAGAATAAATTCAAAAGGTTGCTATAGATATGGATGTAAGAAATGCAAAGGCGGATATATATGTGGATGGATAGCTAAAGATACGGAATTAAAAACAATGGGATGCTCCAATTTTATAGAAAATAATAAGGGAGCTGAACAAATTAGTTTATTTTAGAAGGTGATTAAATGTTTATTGATATAGGACATAAGCAATATGCAAATGTAGGTAAGATAACACTTATAGCATCTTTCGGATCTACACCTGCAAAGAGGGATGTTCAAAATGCAAGGCAAAAAGGAACTTTGATAGATGCAACTAAAGGTAAAAGGACATTAAGTGTTATATATACAGGTGAATATATTATTTTATCTGCAGTAATGCCCGAAACACTTTCAAAAAGGACGGAGAAGGTGAAATAATGCCTATAAAACCAGTAGAAACGATAGAAGTTACTCAAGCTATACGGAGAACTGCTGAAAGGTTGGAAAATGGTGTAGATACTATAACTAAAAAAGCTAAAGAATATGCAGTTGCTGAGAGAGAATATAGAATTGCACTAAGAAAAGAGATAGTAAAACTTAGAACTGAAAAAATGCCGGTTACTCTTATAGCAGATGTGGCACGTGGTAGTGATGATGTTGCTGATTTGAAATTTAAAAGAGATTTAGCACAGGAAACATATAAGGCTAGTAGAGATATGCTAAATGCATTAAGCACAGAAGTAAGTTCTCTACAAAGTATTTTGAAGGTACAAGCTAATATAGAAAAATAGGAAGAAAGCAAAAATAATAACGTATATATCAAGTAGAATGTGGGTCAGTTTTAAACTTTATGTTCTACTTGATATAAAACACATATAATAAAGGGGTGGTTAAGTGAATAGGGCATTAAGAGATAAGATCAGAGAAGAAGCTGACAATTGCTGTATGTTATGTGGATATAATTGCGGTAAAACTGGAAGCCCACATCATATAGTTAAAATAAGTGAAGAGCCTCTATTAATCAACTGTAAGAAAAACATTATGTGGGTGTGTTTAGGCTGTCACCACAAAACAGAAAATGATGGTAAATTCCAAGCAAGGTTACAGAAACAGCTTCAAGAAAGATATTTTAGAATATTCAATAAGCATAAGAACTATACGGTTAAAGAAATAGCTGGGATAGTCCAAGCTCCTGTAAAAGATATCGAAAAAGCTATACAAAAGGGATTTTTGAAATGGCAGTTTATAGATGGAGATCCCAAGGTTTTAGGAATAGACACTATAAGATTTTTAATGGGTGGTAAATTGAAATAAGAATATATAGATTCTAAAGGGAGGAAATATTTAAAATGAGTAATAAGGAATTTAAAGATATGGAACAGAAGCTTTTTGATTATTTCAATAGAGATAAAAGGATAAATGTCCTAAATAAAAAATTAAGAATATTAAAAAAGCAAATATCCGATATAGCGTACAAGCTAAAAAATATTGACGTAAACCTCCCTGAAGAATCAAGAGCAATGACTTATGAGGAAAGAGTTCAAACAAGCTCTACAGGTCAAAGCTATGCAGAAAGGGCTTTGATAAATATAACAGATAAACTACTTGAGGAACAATCATGGAAGAAAGAACAGGTGGCCGAGATAGAAAAAACACTCAGAGATATAGAATCAGATAATATAATAATTGAAGATAATATAAAAGATTTAAGGATTGAGGATCAGGAGTTTCTTGAAGAAAAATATAAGTATGGTAAAAAAGATTGGCAGTTAGGAATGAAATATGGCATAAGCCAACCAGCAGCAACAGATAGAAAAAATAGATTATTAGAGAACGTAATTAATTGGGAGCAATGGGTTAGAAGAAGTAGAACTTAAAGATGGTATTTATTTTACCATCTTTTTTAATTTTAGAAGGAAATTGGTATTATTTGTAGAAGCATTTAGTAAATAGAAAGGAATGATGCATATGAGTAAAGAGATTTCATTTAAAGAAGCCTGTGATATTATAAAGAAAAGTATAATTGAAGAAGTATATTATAAGCGTGGTTCGCAAAAAGAAATGGGACCATATAAACCTAAAAATACAGATTTTTCAACGAACTATGGGATAGATAATTTAGAAGGGGCTTTAATTAAATTTGTAGATATTAAAGATCACTCTGCATATTGTATAGGTATTGAAGAATGGAAAACTAATAAGGTTATATTAAATGGTAATCAAATAATGTTTGAAAGAGAAGATGATATTATAGAAAGAGTGATATTCAGAAAAAAGACTACAGATGATTATATTAATATTATATAGAATCCTAGCTTATTAAAAGGTTATTAAATGCTTATTAGCTACCTATTAAAATATAATTAATCTGTTATATAATATATATAGGCGATAAGCCAAAACAAAATTTAATATATTGTATAAACGAAAAATAAGCACTGGTGAAAACTGGTGCTTATTTTTAATGGAGCTGATTATATGGAACCAACATATATAAGTTATAAATGCAAATGTGGAAAAGAATTTGTGTTGCTAAATGAAGATGCAAAAACACAGGGAAAATTGAACAGATATATTTCTTGTCCTTTCTGTAATAGCAGGAAAGTAAGAAAAGAAAGAATTGCAGACACGGTAAAAGAGTGTATGAGATCTAGATCATATAGGAGAGTTAATGGTGCAATAAGAGAAAAAATTTAACATAAATTAAAGGATATTATCTTCTTTTGTAGAAATATTAGGCAAAAGGAGGTGATATAGATGGATGATAATAAATATTTAGCTTTCAGAAATGAGCTAATAAATAAGTTAAAAGAAAAATATAAAGACGAAATAGAATATCGTGATTTTTTAAATGAACAGTGTAAATTTGTAATGACATATTTTGAAAATTTAAAGGATAAATTAAAGGATGTATGTGAATTATCAGATGGAGATGTAGATATACGAATAGGTGGTTATGGAAATCATATCGTTGAATTTTGCTTATTTAACGATACATTACAGTTTGATAAAACGAACACTGGTATTGTTGTAAATAAAGAAAATAATGAATATCTAAAACCAAGTGTTGATAAAATTTGGGAATTTCAACTTAGACAAACCAAAGGAGCAATAACTGAAAGCGATTTGGATGAAATTTTAGAAATAGCATTTAAAGATATATTAAATGAAATATAAGGAGTATCTTAAAAAGCCATGTATTATAGATTAAATCTGTAGTATGTGGCTTTTCCTATATAAAAAATAAGGGAGTGAGTAAATGCCACCAGAAGAGTTTAAAGAGGGGAAATTTGCATTTATAAATAAAAACACAGGAGAAAAAACAGAACTTTCAGGTATAGGAGACTTAGAAATTAATGGGACACTAAATGACAGTATACATAATGATGCTAGTTTTCTAACAACTCCAGTATCAGGCACAATAAAGTTTCAAAAAATAGAAGCACCTGGATTTGAAGAAGCAAGAAGATTATTCAACATATTAAATCGTGCTAGAAAGACTAGAACTAAGAAAAAACTATTTAATAGAATATTTGGAGAACCAGCAGGACAGATATATTTAATAGGTATAGGAGGAACAAATTAAAATGAATGATAAAAGTAAGAAAGACAATGCTAATGATTTTATAGACCAGGTGTGCAATAGTGTATTCAATGATGCAAATTTTAAAATGGCCTTAGTAGCGATACCACAAATAGTAGGAATGGTAAAGGCTACATATGATGAAATGAAAAAGCAAGGATTTACTGAGGTACAAGCATATGATTTCGCTAAGTCTATGATGCTAAGTTCAATTAATGCTGGAGGTAAATAAATATGAAATATAGAGATAATTGGAATGGTGAAATAGTTGATATTGTAAAAGTACGTGATTTAATAAAGGAACCTAAAAAGATAGGGTATTATACAAATGGTGAATTTGATTCTATAGCATTATGTGATGGCTTGCCCAATATTAAAGCCCCAAATAATGCTATATTATATGGTAGCAATAATAGCATGAAGTATAAAAAAGTAAAATTAGATGAATACATTGCAAGGCATAAGGACAGATATATAATCTTATCTTGTATACCTTATTCATATGAGCAAATAGAAGATAAAGAAAAAGAAGAAATTACAATTAATCTAAATTTAAATATGGATGAATATATAAAGCTACTAGATGAAGGTAAGAAGAAGGCACAGGAGTTACAGGGTATAGTTAGTAAGTTGAAAAATGCAAAAGTTGAGGTAAAAGATGAAACTGGCGAAGGCGTTCTCATAGTTATAGATGGCAAATATCTATTAAACAATGAAGAAACTGAGACAAAAGATAATTCTAATAGAGGTATTAATGTAACTATAAATTGTAATATTGATCTTGAAGCTATTTCTAAGGAAATTGGAGAATATGTAGTGAATAAAGTAAACGAAGCATTAAAAGGAGTTTAACCATAATTAATAAAGTAGTATAATATTGCCAAAGGGGTGATATTATGGGATTTAGAATTAGAAAATCGGTTAAAATAGCACCAGGGGTGAAATTAAACATAGGTAAGAAAGGCATAAATAGTGTCTCTATAGGGGGACATGGATATACTAAGAATATAAGTAAACATGGAACTAGAACTACTGTAGGAATACCAGGAACAGGAATAAGCTATACAAATTATAAGCGAAACAACAATACACCTAAATCTGTACCTAAAGAAAGTAAAGTTGAGAGGGCTACTAATAGAATTACAGAGTTAGCTGAAAAGTATAGAGATTGCCCTATAGATAATAAAGAAGATAAAATAAAGCTACCTAAAATAATATGGAGAGAAATTATTATAACTGGATTGCTCATTGTGGCTACTGTAATTTTTATTCCAATGTTTGTATTTGCAATGATATCTACAATAGTGCTATTATTTACTTCACTGTTTAATAAGCAGTGCTGGGCACAGACGTTTCAATACAAAGCTATAAAGGCATACCATTTTAGAGATAGTAAAAGTTGTATATATTGGTGTGAAAGAAGTCTTAGCAATAAGGAATATGAAAGTACTAGAAGATTAATGGAATTAGCACAGCAGGAAATTAATTAGGATCTATTTATATAGGTCTTATTTTTTATTTAGGAAATTTCTAAGACAAATAAAAAATTTGAAATTAACCTTTCTATTTTATATACTAAAATTAGGATATGTTGATAATAAATAGGGAGGGAGATTTTATTGGATAATAAATGTCACCAACAAATTAATACAAAAACGTCAACTCGTACGAAAGCATACTTTATTGCAAAATATATTTTTTGTGGTGTTTTGTTTGGGGAATACTGGAGCATAGGGTATACAGTTGTAAGAAAAAGTAAAGTGGGATTAGTTTTAGGATTAGTTATGTTACTAATGTTTATTTTTTATAAGGATATTATGATACCTGTTAGGTCAAATAAAAATGAATTCGGTAAGTATACAAATATCATTTCAGAAATTATTGTTATCGTAGTAGCATTGCTATTTGGCCTTTATATTGAGAGCTTTTTACGATAATTTAATATGTGGTGAGGTAGACAATATGCAAACATTAAAATGCAAGATATGTGGTAGAACACTTATGGAAGTAGAAGGACAAGCACACATAAGAAAGAAATGTCCTAAGTGTAAAACCATGAATGAATTCTACATAAAAGAAAAATCAAAAATAAATAAATAGATTAGCGTACCTATTAAGCGTACCATTATGAGGATAAAACCTTGTAGTGGTACGCTTTATTTTTTTACTTAAAAATATAAGAGGTGAGATATATGATAGAGATACATTTGGGCATGAAACCTAAAGATAATAAGATACTTGTAGACGGTGTTGATATATCTAATAAAGTAACAGCAATTAAAATAAACAAAGTTGCACCAGAGGTACCAACAATAGAATTGAAGTTAATGCCAGATGAATTAAAGATAACAGGTGATGCTACTTTAATAAGAGACAAAGGGTTAAAGGAATATGATACAGAGGAATTGAGAAAGGAATTAAGAAGAAGAACCCCACTGCCAATGCAAGGACTATCAAAGCCGAGGAGGATAAATGAAAAGAGAAGTTAAGGATTATAAAATAAAAGCTATACATCCTCATTTCTTTTGGACTAGATGTGATGTATGTGAAAATGAATTTAAGAAAGAAGATATGTGGAGGATAGAATATAGAAACCATACAGTAGATATATGTAAGCACTGTACTCCTACATATGAGAATGTTGTAATGTATGCTAAAAATGATACTACAGTACCATTACCTTTAAGAAGTAGTAAGGATGTACCACCAGCAAAGACTAATAGAATACCACCACCTCCACCACAACCAAGGCCACTAAGAAAACCACATGAAGGATATAGACCAAAGAGGTAATATTAGATAAGGTAGTGATAGTATGGCACTAAAGAAGTTATGCCCTAAGTGTGGGAAGATAATAGATGCAGGAGAAAGGTATTGCATTGAATGTACTAAGAAGTATGAGGATAACCAAAAGGAAAGGTACAAAGAGTATGACAATAAAAGAAAACATAATAAGTATTGGAGATTCTATTCTACAAAGGAATGGAGACAAACACGTAAGTATGTAAATATAAAGTACAAGGGATTATGTTTGTGGTCATACTGCATGGAACACAGGATTGTGCAGGCTGATGTAATACATCATATCATACCTGTAGAGGATGACTATAACAATAGATTAGATGCAGATAATCTTATACCATTGAGCAACGCAGTGCATAGAATGATACATGAGTTATATAAGAAAGATAAAGCTAAGACGCAGGAACAGCTAAGATTAATACTAAAGGAATGGCACAAGACATTTGCAAGTTAATATATTTAATTATGCATAATCAATTTAATCTGACAAACACTAATTTTTGCGTTAAATATAAGCAAAGACACGAGCCCCTAGAGCACTGATAGATAGGGGGATAGCAAAAAGTTTGGGCTCTCTCGCTGTGAC
>ENA-UOOK01005762-UOOK01005762.1-fermentation-metagenome-genome-assembly--contig:-NODE-5762-length-12275-cov-7.437070_pt1 | contig 12275 bp, 10 predicted proteins | sample MGYA00245777_ERZ724023 | MGnify/ENA primary metagenome ERZ724023 (study PRJEB28704, sample SAMN03018312) | fermentation metagenome | biome: anthropogenic terrestrial biome; feature: soil; material... | reverse complement strand
AATATACCTTATTTTCATCAAAATCTTCTAGTGTTTCGTAATCTTGTGTGAAATATACCTTATTTTCATCAAAATCTTCTAGTGTTTCGTAATCTTGTGTGAAATATACCTTATTTTCATCAAAATCTTCTAGTGTTTCGTAATCTTGTGTGAAATATACCTTATTTTCATCAAAATCTTCTAGTGTTTCGTAATCTTGTGTGAAATATACCTTATTTTCATCAAAATCTTCTAGTGTTTCGTAATCTTGTGTGAAATAGACTAGGTTTACTCTAAACTCTTTACTATCTGTGCCAACTATTCTTGTACTACTATTTTTGGTTATATAGTAATCGCCAAACCATAGGCCTGTATTATCATCAAAAGTATAAACCTTATTTGTCTTATTGTCGTTTAGCGATACATAATACTTGCTATCGCTAATGGTTGTGCTTTTTGGTCTATGGAACTTTATAACATCATAATATTTATCATTTGCCACATTAATAACTTCAAGATAACTATATTGTTGGTCTATCGCTCCCCAATGAATTCTTAAACAAGGCGCTTTATCGTTTGTAGTATCGAGACTTAAATAATCTTCATTATAAGCAATTATATTCGCGCTTGTAGTAAGTTTTGCGTTATCGCTCATATTAATATCACTAGCACTCAATATCATTCGATTATTTTTATTGAGTGTTTCGTAATCGTAGAACTCACAAAGTTCAATAAACTTATTGCTCCATTCAATATCTTTACTTGTGGTATAGAAAATAAACTCTAATGTTCTATTCATAATCTCGCCATAGTCTTTATAATCAGTGTAGCCAAAACTTCCTGTATTTTTATCTACGAGCCAAATATTTGGCGTTTCGTTTCGTGGTGGGTTAAAAACCGATAATGGAACTCTTGGCTCGTGATAGACTTTTTCGAGCTCGTTATCAACAGTTGAAGCATCAACAAAATATGGTTTTGTAGAAACAAAATCTACTTGCCCAATTAAGCCTATTTGTTTTGTAGTGTAATAACTCGTTGGGAACATTAGCCAACTTTGTGGCAAGCCACCATTTTGAGCTGTAAGAACTTTAATATAAGTTCCAGCACTAGCGTTATCTATATCTTGGTAGTTAAAAGCAAGAATATTTTTAGCCACAATACTACTAAGTTCATTCTTAAAAGGTATTTGTCCTAACGTGTCTTGTGAGAACATAAAGTATATTAAATTATTTTGTGTGTCGCTTTTCTTTAACGCACCACTTAAAAACATACTTAGTTCGTTATGATCGTTGTAATAGTATTGCGAGCCTACCCAAATATTATCGTCGCCATTAAAGTAGTAATCATCAATAGACACAAATATAACTTTATTTTCTTTGCGAATGGTGCTCTTATTATAATCTGCATACTCGTAGGCACGATATTTAGTTTGTATGCTCGTAAAGTAATTTTTAAGCACATAATCTTTACTAGCCGTATAAGATACTTGAATAAAATCATTATAAATTGCTATTTCACGCTTATAAACAATTTTATCGTTATCATAAAGACTATTTAAAGGGTTCAATTCCCTAAAATTCGCTAGTCTTTGTGTGATTTGGTATGTGTCGTTGCCTAAACGATTTGCTTTATCTATTTCTCTATTAGCCATATCATCAAAACTAGGAATACTTGTTTCTTGTGTATCTAATTGTTCAATAGGCGTATTGATATCAATATCTTCCTTAAAATACTTAATGTTAAGGCTATTAAGTGGGCGATATTTAATATTAAAGAAAAGACTAGTAAAAAGTGAATTGCTACCTAATGGGCTATAAATAGTAGGCGTAGTTATTTTAACTATTAAGCCAACATCAGCAAGTAAATAAGCATCGGAAATATCTTGTAAAGTTGTTTTGTCGCCAAGTTTATCAATTTTTAGAATAGCGTTCCAAATATTTTCAATATAAGTATATGTTTTGTTCCAAAAACCATAGGACTGTGTATATGTGCTACTAAAACCACTTATTTTTTTTGTGCCTATTGAGTAGCCAACAGTAGCATAATAATATTTTGCTAAATCATCAATACTAGTAGCGCTTGGCATTTTTGTAAAATCAGTTTCAAGAGCGTTTCGCTTGCTTTGTTCTACAATTAAAGGTGTAATGTCTTTTTCATAATAAGCATATTGCCATACTTCCGTTCCTGCTAAATCAGCGTTGTTATTAGTATCGGATATATAAGAATTACAATAACACAAGTATTGATAGTCGGTAGAAGTGCTACTTGTGTAGCCATAAATAATAGCAATAGTCGCACCGCTTGGAATTGTGTATGAATATGTTTTAGTTTCGGTAGATAGCGTTCCAACATTTAATCTGCTTACTTCTTCAAGTTTGCTCGTATAATTATTTATTTTTGCGAAAACGATTTGTGTATTATAAAGTTTAGTGCTTACACTATCTACACATCTTAGTGTAAAACTAGCATCAGGATCACCAATAACTATACCAATATTAACCGTATAATTATCATCGTTTTTTAGGTTTATAAGCCTTTTTATATAACCACAAACCACAAAATCATAAACTTCATAAATAGGCTTGCTCGTTTGCAAGACAAGATTTTCGGTTTGTTTTAAATAAACATTATCCTTGTCTCTAAAACCTAAAACTTCGCTAATAATTTCATTTTTATTATCAAGTATATTGTCACCCATATTAGTAAGAGTATTTACCACACTATCACTAGAAAGAGAACGAGCAATATAATTCGTGTTCGCAGTATTAAAAGTAGTAGGTGTGGCTCTTAAATCTAAATATGATAATTTCCTATTTGTGATAATAGGGATACAACCTACAACTTCCATAAGTTGTGTAATAGCCTTTTTAAGCGTTGGTTGACTAAAACTCATATCAGGGCATAAAATATCGAACTTACTATAAATATCGCTTGTAGCGTCTATTAGGGCACTAAAATCAAAGATATATTTATATTGCCATGTTTCTCTATCGTCAGTAAACTTAATTTTTGGAATATACAAAGAGCAAAACTCATAAAGTATCTCACGAACTGTCTTTTGCCCACTTACAAGTGAGTGCGTAATTACACGATTTGGTAATTGTATTTTTTCGAGCATTTTAGTTTCGCTCATAAGCGAAATAGTATACTCGTAATATAACTCATAAACATTTTGAATATTCTCGACATAATTATCCACAAGAAAATATCTATTAAACCCACTATCAAGGTCATAAATATAAACATACTCATAGCATTTTAGATTTGTGAGCCTATTTGCTTTTGGTATATGTGTAATTATAATTTTTGCGCTATCGAGTTCTTCGTTAAAGCAGTCGGTAATTGTAGAGCCAATAGCAATATCATAAGTTTTATCGATGTCGCTACTAAAAACGCATTGTAATCGCATTATAAGTTCCTCCCCACACTACCATCAGTTAAAGAATATCCAGCTCTTTCACGAGTAAAGCCTAATTGCTCATCAAGTTGTGCTAATTTTATATTTTGTTGGTCGATAGCCTTAAACACTCCTAAGCCTTGACTAGCAATATTTAGCGACCCCATAGCCACTGCGCCAACTGGACCACCTATCATAAAGCCTGTTGCTATTGACATACCAAGTTGTGTTGAACGATGAACTATATTTAAAGCAATGCTAACATTTCTTTTACCTATATAATCATCAGTGAGTTGGAAGTTTCGATTAATCGCATACTCCGCACTATCGACTACAAGGTTTTTTACATAACTAATAGTGCTACGGGCCGTAGCAAGTTTTACTATGTTAGAAGCATTAACTTGTGGGATATTTGCGGTTTGTGTTTCGGTTTTTCCCGTTTCACTATTAATCGCAGTTTTCCCAATAGTTCCTGTTCCACCACTTTTTATTCTTATTGTAATATCGCCTTGTGCCATAATATTACCTCGAAAAAGTCATAGTGGCTTGTGGTATCTCCCCTTTATTTTGGGTAAAGTGCCAATCTATGAGTTTTAAGTTTCCATCTAATAAACTTTGTGTGCCAAGCGAAAAAGCAAATAAGAAACCATTATTAATTGTCGCGTCGCCTAATGTAATACTATTTACTTTATTCATAAAAGCACTATCTATTGTTTCGACTGTTATATTGATGCTAAAAGAGCCAAACTTGTTGATCGTTTTTACTCTTGTCTTGCTAGTATAGAAAGGTTGTGGATCAGGACTATTCGTAAAAGTCATAGAAAGTCCTGTTACTTTTACTTCTACACCATCAATTAATATTGAGTTGATACTTAATATGTTATAAGCAATAACAAAAGTGCCTGTAAAAGAAACTATTGAGCGATAACCATTATCAATTTCTTCAAAGTTTGTTTGAACGGTTGGCGTTGTGTATGCTTGTTGTATGTAGGCGTTTGTAATACCGATTAAAGTATCTTCGAGCGTCCACTCCGTGCCAAAGAAGTCGGCAAGTTGTTTTGCTACTTGTAAGGTATTTTGCTCACTTACGATATTAATATCGACAGGAACGACACTAGATTTATAAAAATCAGTGCCAGGTTTAGCTGTAAGGATAATATAAATCTTGTCCTCTTCTACTTCCTTATTAGCAAACTCTTGCTCATCAAAAATCTCGTAGTTAGTTATACCTAAATCGGCACAAGTTTTATTAAATTGTGCTTTTAAGACTTTTAATATTGTTTCTGTTAGTGTAAGTTCCATTGCTCTATGCTCCCATCATAACTACTACAAAAGTCATTTATTGCTACTCGTAGTGCTAAATAAACCCAACCTTTGTTTCGTGTTCTCGCGTCGTTTGTGTGGCTCGCATAGTTAAAATCGCTATGTGGCGACACACCTTTAATTCTATTAACCACACCACGAGGATAATACTTCCTATTAAGCCCTACGCCAGTGCCATAATAGGTATTAAAGCGGTAGCGCGAACTTTCTAGATTAGCCATAATGTATTTGTGGCTATGTTTCGCGAAGTAGTAGTTTTCTCTTTTTAATGAATAATTATAGATATTCTCATCATATTTATAGGCACGAATTAGTATTGTTCCAGTTTTGCCTTGTGGCGACACTCTTGTTTTAATGTGGTTAAGCATATTTCCGCTACGAATAGGGCAAAGTTCTTTCACTTGTTGCTCTATTTTCCCCGTAAGAGTGCGTATTTGCCCTTTTTGAATATTAGCAAGTATCTCTTTTGCTATGTTGCTCATTTAATCGTTCCTCGTATCATAAAAGTTGTCTTTCGCGACATATTTTTATTATTAACCATCATTTGTTGGTTATCTACACGAGTTTTTACATCAACCACAATATACATATTCCCTAAATACTTTACATAATCATTTCGGCTCATATTTACCTTGTCGCTAGTTTCGAGCATTATAATGTCCTTACTTGATTTATAAAAACCACCACTATTAATATCGTTATTATCTCTATCTTTGATTTCTCGCACTCTAAAAATACTTGTTGGGCGTTCTTCGTGCTTTAATTCGCTACCATTTACTTGCTTAAAAAGATAAGCCATTGTATGGTTGGTGCGATTTGATTTCCAAAGGTCGAGTGCCATATTACAAAATATCTCCTGCGTCAAAAACGCGTGTCCCCTTAACTTTTCTAGACCAAAGCCCCGCACACTCTAAGTTTTGCTTACAAAGTGGTGCGATACTAATGTAGGTAAGGTAGTCGATATTTGCGACTGCCCCTATCTCTTCATCGTATCCACTATCACTACTTATTTCCCCATTTCGCATTTCGTAAATGATTTGTTCCATAACGGCAACTTTGTAGTGAAGTTTTTGATCATCAGTCATTTTGTCAAATAATATTTGTTTAAACATTTTGGCTTTAATAAAGGTATCAATACTTAATTGTTTTCGATATAAAAAGGCTTCTACCTCATTGCTTGGGTTATCGCTATCGGTTAAATATAGTGATAAGTCCTTGCCACTATATACTTTAAACTCTTCATTTGATACTTGTTGTTGCTCTAAATTGATAATGTTTGCCATTTTGTAGTCCTCTATATTGTAATTTTAATACATTAATATATTAATTACAAACAAAAACCACACCTACGTTTGCGTAAGTGTGGTAAGAAAGGAGTTTCCTATTATAGAAAACCAAAACTATAATAGACTTTTTAAGCGTGTTTGTTAAGAGCAGTAGAAACTGACTTAGCAATAATCTTTCCTGCGCTATCAAGAGCGAAGACATAAACACTTGCGTCGGCAATGGTTAAAATATCGCCTTCGGCAAATGCTGTTCCGCTAGTTCCATCAGCGCCAATATCCATATCAGTAGTCTTATAAACAAGTGATTTATAGTTATAACCACGAGTATAGACACCACTTATAACAGTTTGGTCAGTGGCAGTGCCGGCAGCAGTTGAAACAAATGATAAAACACGATTGCCAGTTGCGTCGCTTGTAGCAAGTGAAACATAAATAGCAGGTCGTTTATTTCTTGGAACAAAGCAGTCGTGATATAAACGATAGTTTACTTTGTAGCCATCAAAATCTTGAACAACATTTGGTCCAAAGACATTCTTAATTTCGTGTTTCTTGACTGGGAGAATACTCTCGGTAGAAGCAATTAACCAGTTAATATCTTTTGCGCCATCTGCTGGAACGAAACCACTAACAACATTAGAAGTACTAATCTTACTAATTAATCTTCCTTTTGGTACAGGAATGATAGGCATACCATTATATTTGGTAACTTCGAAACTAATTCCTGCATTATTCTGGAATTCGCCTTGAGTGATATAACGAGTAATTTCAGTTGTATGCTTTAAAGCATTGAAGAAAGGATATGAGCAAAGCATAACAAGAGTTCCCTCTGGTGCTTCTTCATCGCCTAACTTAGCAAGAGCATTATCAATATCAGTCAATGCGACATTCATATTAGCTGCTTGGGTATAATCTTTGCTGACAGTATATTCAGGTAAAGCAGCACCGATAATCTTACTAATTCTCCACGCATCTACTTCTGGAACAACTTGGGTACGAATAAATTGATCGAGTAAATTGCCAAGTGTGAAACCAGCAGTTTCCTCGTTATCCATACTATCAATTCTAAATTGAGTACCTCTATCTTGTGATAAAGTAAACTCTTCAAAAGTAACGGTAACAGAGCCTTGTGCGTATCCTACATAAGCACCATCTGGGTTTTGAGCAGCGGTTCTACTATAATCTTTTAAACCATCCATTAAAATTGATGGAATACGGATACTTCTAGTACCGATAAACTCGAAACCTCTTACATCTCGTTCAAAGACGTTTGTAACTGACGCCTTTCTAAAAATCTCATCTAAATATTCTACGTTAAACTTAGTAATAAGTTCAATAGCATTAAAATTTGCCATAATTATTTAATTCCCTTTCGCAATTTAATTTGCTCTCCTGCTCGCTCGATAGGAATTGTAACTTCGTTGCCATTAATTTTAACCACAACACCATCCTTATCTACTTTACTGACTTCAAAACCAGCATTTTCAATAGTTCTAATAAGAATATCATCGTTGTCATAACTTTCAGGCAATTTGTTAAAAGCATTTTGAGTTTCTTTTTGGCGTAGTCCTTGTTTAGTAAGCATGTTATACGCTTGGTCGTAATCGCTAAACTCTCCCGTGTCGACTAAATCTCTCGCCTTATCGGCGGTTGGGTCGGCACTACTTTTAGCGCTTGGCTCGTCCGTAGTTTCAATAGGCTTCTTCTCGCCTTTCATAATCATATTAATTTGTGCTTCGGCTGCTTCTTGTGGCATTTCATTGAGTTGGTTCAAAAGAGCCATGACTTTTTTGTCGCCACCTTGTGCTTTGCTTTGTAAAATTGAATATAATTTTTTTCCTACATACGCCATTTAATTAACCTCATTTGCTATTTCTTAATGAAGGGAAGTAATCTCTACCCTTCTCGAAGTCGCTCTTTCCATTTCCTTGTGGACTAGGATTTGAACCTACATTGAGTGGTTGGACAGCGCTTTTAAAAGGCTCTCTTACCCATTCTTTGTTGTTAGACAATACATTTGCGACATTTTCGCTAGTTGGTTCTAAACCAGCGCCTTTAAGATAGATTTTTACCTTGTCAATACAGTCAGCTTTAACCTTATTCTCGTTACAAATATCCACGAACTCATACTCTTTTAATTTAGTATTTTGTTCGCCAATAGTTTTCTCGTAGTCGCTAACTTTTTTGGAGTTTTCAACTGCCGATTTGAGTTGTTCCTTGCTATCAAGACCGAACTCTTTTAGCAATTCACTAGTGGCTTTTTCGGAAAGCCCATTAACTCGCCCCGAAACTATTTTATTTACCTCGTCTTGGGTAAATGTTTTTTCGGCAGGACTTGCTTTTTGTTGTGGCTCGGCATTTGGTACTACTTTCGTAGTCGCAGTTGGTTGAGTAGGAGTAGCATTTTCTCCTTGTGGTTCTGCGTTAGGTGTTGGAATACCACCATTAATATTTTCTTCCATTTTAATCTCCCTTTCGGTAAACCTTGCAAGAAAGTGCAAGTGCTTTTTTTATAGATAAACACAATAAATATGTTTATATACCTAAATTATAAGTAGTCTAACGCTGATTTGCAACATTAGATTTTGCTACGCCACCATCCACACCCCTACTTCCATCCATATCCGTATTTTCGTTACGATTACTATCATAAGTATTCTCTAACTGTGAGTTTTTAGTAACAATGTCACCAAATTGTGAGTAGGCAGTTTGCTTTTTGCTAAGTGCTTCATCAATATATTTCTCTTCATACGCCTTTTCATCATTTGTTAGGGTATCGCCATAAAGTTTGTCAACATATAATTTTGGCGAAATACCATTTCCACTTAATGCTTGTCCTAAAATTACGAGTTCATTCTCGAAACTTGGGTTCGCAAAGGTAGAAAATTGAACGGTTACGTCATTTTCTTCCCAATTTGGCTTGTTAGGGAAGTCGATATACTCTTGAACGGCAAGTAATATGTTACAAAGTTCGGCAATAATCATTTGCTCTTTGGCAATAATATTATTGCGGGTCATAATCGTAACTTTTTCTTTTTCTCGTTGTGCGTCGCTATTATCTTTCTTAGCAATATCAATTCCCATAGTCGCAGGACTTAACACGCCATTTAAAATCATAGACACAATACTAATTGCTTCCGTACTATATTGCTCAAAATTGAGAACTGGTTGTGTGGTTTTGATTTCGCCGACTTCCGTTCCATCTCCGTTTCTATTGACAGGACCTTTTACATAAGTTCTATCGTATCGAGCAGGTATTTTTGCGTTACCTTTACTATCTCTTTCGAGTAAGTCATCAGGATAATATTCAATAGGTGTCGATTTTCTAACGGTGTTAGCACTTTGTGAAAGACATTGATCGAGGTCATCAAATAAATCAACTTTCCCCGCATAAATACTTCTTCCAAAGCCTCGTTCGTCATAAAAGAACTCTGTTGGCACGGCAAGTAGGTGGTTGTAACCATTGATTTGAAAGGCTTTAAGTCGTTTTAAATCGGGCAAAGTGCTTAAAGGCACTTGATTTTGCTCTCTTACACCACTTGAATACTCTTTTAGTTCGTAAAGTTCATACTCAACAATGCTAGTATAATTTTCTACACGCCTAATATCGAGCAATAAGTATTCTTTTTGCCCATAAGTATAGTAATCTTTAAATACAATAGCCACAACCCTATCCTTTACTTTTATAATCTCGCACTTTGTCGCATCATAATAGGACACGATAGGGTGCTTAGATAATTCTAGGTTAATATCAATTTTATAAGCCCCACTACCTCCAACAAGCGTAAATGGCATTTGTTTTTGGTTCATCATTGTTCTAAAATCATTATCATTTAAGATAGTATCGAGAACATATTGTTTTTTTGTGCTTATTTTTGGGTAGCCAATAGCATTTACAAGCGTATCAGTAATCGCGCGAGCAATTCCACTCGTGGTGCGTTTAATTTTTTCTTCACTAACGGATAAAGCCCAAAAATAGTTTTTGTTGTTTCGATTATAAATAGGGTTCTTGTAGAAACCTTGAACCATATTATCAGTATAGAAGTTTAATAGTTCGTCACTACTTCCTGAATACCACACAAAATAAGAATAAGTATTGAGTTCTCTAATCGCCTCATCATCATTGATAAAGGTATATCTTTGAGATTTTGGGTTGTCAGGAAGTTCAATAGCCCCGCCTAACCATTTTTGGAGTTTGTTTCGTAGCCAATTTTTAATATCCATAGTTATATTTTATCTACTCCTTTACTATTTTACAACATTTTACAACATTTTAGTTGTTAATGCTCTTTAAATGTTTTCCAACGCGACATTTTAGACATAAATGGTGCGAAGGCGTATTCGTCCGCGTTAATTGCGTGGTCATTGGTGTCTAGTCTAGGTGCGCCATTGTCGCCCGTTCTACACGCCTTAATTTCTCGCACGAGATTAGGGCAAGTATTAGCAACAAGGTATTCTCCCCATGCCATTTGTAAGCGGTTATAGTCGATACGTGTTTGTATCTTGTGCTTTGTCGAGCCGATAAACTTTATGTTTATAAGCCCGCGTTTTCTCGCTACAAGTTCTAGACCTTGTCTAAAACCGATATCGGCACAATCTACCATTACATAGCAAACGCCTTTCATAATGATAGGGCTAGTTATAAATGTTTCCTTCCACTTCATAATTACGTCTAGCATTTCTTCATATAATTGAGGTTCAGTTTTTGGCACGGCTTGTCCTTCATTAGTCCAATAGTACTCCCCAAGTGCTACTTGTTCCTTAAAGTCTTTCGTAATTCCTTTTAGCACCATAGTAGTCGCGCTTCTCACAAGTTCTTTATCTTTTTTGCGGATAACGTTCCCCTCGCCATTAGACAAGCCAGTATCAATGCCTATCGCGTAGTCAATGTATGGGAGTTTTAATAACTCCCCAAGTGGCTTGACTAAACTATCAGTAAATTCTGGGTAAGTCACGCCACGAGGGTTTCCCCAACACCCTAAATATTCTACGAGATAAATGTCTATCGAGCGTTTTTTCATTTCTTTTGCCGATAAATCATAAAACGGGTCTCTAAACTCATTTACGAGATAGTTTGTTGTCGCAAGATATAAACCTTTCCCATAGTCCCCAATGTATTCGGGGTCACAATACTCATCTATACCATCACTTTCTAGTTTGTCGATATTGTCAGGCAACCTTTCTAGCCCCGTTTCCTTATCTACAAAGAACACATCATGTATCCAGTGCTCGATATTCCAGCCGTTAAGCACCATTGTAATTTTAAAGCAATTCTTAGGGCTAGGCACGACACCTCTAATTGAGCCATCTAGTTTTCTAAAATCTTCATAACTAGGTATCTCGTAAGCTTCTTCGATATACACACGATTAAGCACACCTACCTGCACCGTGATACTCGTTATAGTCGTAGGGTTATTCATGCCCCGAAAGAATATCATTTGCCCCGTAGGTTTATAGGTAATTTCTAGTGGGTTCTTATTTACCTTAAAGTACCCCATAATTCCCATACGATTTAGGCAGTTTAGGATGTTAGCAAATGTACTTTGCCTATTTGTGTACTCATTTTCCCGCACTATTAGCACATTGTTGAGAGGGCTGTCGAGTATATCAAATATTGCCCTAAACCCTATCATATCCACGCTTTTTTTCGAGTTTCTACTCCCTTTAATGATATTATACCTACACATTGAGGTAAATGCCTTGTCGTAGTGTTCCCCTATAAGCGACCTTAGCGAGAGCATTTTCCCCGCCGTGTCCTCACTATAAGGTTTTGTGAGATTATCTAAGTTCACTACTACTTCTCCTTGTCGCTAGCCGTAGGCGTAGTACCTAAATCATTCACAACACGCACCATAGGTATTTCCGCATTGTCCTCTTTTTGCCCACAATATGCCTTGCCTAAAAATATCGCCACATTAGGGTTCTTGTCGGCAAGTCGCATTTGCTTTTGGATAATTACCGCCTTACCACGCGCTTCCATAGTGTCGTGAAACGCCTGATAATCACAACCAAAACTATCCTTAACAAAAATATCTAGTTCGTGTTCGCTACACATAAAATATTTAGCAATTTCACTTTTTGGCGTAAATTGTTGTTCTAGCATTTGTAGTTCCGCTTCGTTAATTTTGCTAAATGTATTCTCCATTGCCTCTCCTCCTACTGCGTAGGGCTCTTCCCTACATAACAGCGTTCTAAGGGATATACTATCCCACTTATATATTTTAAGTATAACCACACTACAATAATAAATCAAACAAAAAATACACTTTTGGCGCACTAGCAGGGCGCAGGGA
>ENA-UOOK01005761-UOOK01005761.1-fermentation-metagenome-genome-assembly--contig:-NODE-5761-length-12279-cov-4.443145_pt1 | contig 12279 bp, 17 predicted proteins | sample MGYA00245777_ERZ724023 | MGnify/ENA primary metagenome ERZ724023 (study PRJEB28704, sample SAMN03018312) | fermentation metagenome | biome: anthropogenic terrestrial biome; feature: soil; material... | reverse complement strand
ATTCGCCGTTAGCGTCAAAACGAAAAAGAGGCTTCATTGTAAAGCCCTTACTCATTGGTTTTCTCGATTGCTTTTTAATTACTTGGTTGGGTTCGCCGTAGAATTTCATGGTGTCACCCCTATATCTCGAAGCAAGAAGTCGAAGGTATCAATCGCACCTTTAGCCAGGTAATAATCCTTTTCGCCCTGCCTGCCCTGTGCTTCAAGTTTGGCTTTCCTCGCCCTTGCTTTAGTTTCAAAGTCTGATTTCTTTTCATCGTCATAGCCGTAAACAAAGTAATTCTTCATTAAATCACAATCGTCAGGCAGGAATATCTTAATTCCCATGCCGATTGCCCTGCCAATCCAATACATTAAAGTTGGGCGTTGGTGTGCAAACTCGGTATTATTTGCCATGTCCACGCCGTAAATGTGTATCTCGTCATATTCCTCGGCTATCGCTATCGCCATCATAAAGTCAAGCGTAGAGCGGAATAGTTTATAGCCGAATAGCTTGGTCATTTCTTCAAGGGGATATTTAACGCTGGAGGGGATTTCCTCATAGTGGTCTTGCATATAAATAGGAACGGTAATCTCTTTGTACTTCTCCCAATCGGTTGATGCCTGTACTGATTCCTTGCTGTGAATCTGGAACCACCTGCTTATTTTTTCAGCAGGGACAATGTGATACATATTATTTAAAGCCCACTTTTCGATTGAATCATCATTCATGGGTGCTTCAGGCAGGGTGGGTGATGTTCCCAACAAACAAACCTTTTTCATACTACCTCCTTATAATAGAAGGAAGGGGCTTGCGCCCCTTCCCGTTTCAATCCTAGAGTAATTCCAAACAAACCACATTCAGGCTGTGTCCCAGGCTCAAGCTGTCGGTGGTATCAGCAGTAACAATAACATTGATAGTCCCGTCATCTTGTAGGCATCGTGCGGAATCAAAGGTAACAACATCAATTTTCTCTGCTCCCGCAGTAGTTCCTGGTTCTAATGCAGAGGTGCTGCCGCACGCGCCCGTGATGTCCTTGCCTGCCCACAGGTCGCCTGCGGGAATCTTAAAGGTTCCCTTGACAAGTTTAGTGGAGTGGCTATCGAAAATTACAACACACTTGCTTCCCGCTTTGGTCGGGGTAAAGTTCCACTGATGGGCGTTGGTGCTGTCGTAGGTATCTGTACTGGAAGCAAGGGAACGGGTTGAAGTTGTAAAATTCAAAGACGCAGAAACGCCAGTGTTCAGCGTAGTTGCGGTTATGGTTGTATTGGTAATGGTGCTAGCATAAGTAGTAGCCATTTATATCACTCTCCTTTCTGTTATATGGTGGTTTCTGCGGTATAGGTCAGGGCAATGTAAGCAAGTTCTTTAGGCTTGATTACCTTTGTGCCATAGACATGAAGCCCTCTGACATGATTGGTGAATCTGGTTTCTGCCCTCAACGCTTCAGACTTGTTCAGCGTTTCCGCATAGCCGATAGCGTTGTAAGAGCCTGCCATGACATAGGACACGGGAGCCGCAGCAGTACCACTGTTATAGACTTGGTTAGTGACATAAATATCGAAGCCAAGCTCATTCTTCGCCCAGCTCATGCCGCCCTTGCCGTTAATGCCTTCGTTAATTTCAAAGACAATGCCCGCAAGTTGCAGTTTCAGTTTTACCCACGGGGGAATGACCATCCACATTGAATTTTCAGGTACATTCTGTTCCGCTAGTTTCTGCCATACTTCGCCAATGTCGCTGATGATAGTGGCCGTGGTGCAGGAGGTATCGGCGGTCGCCACATTAGCAGCGTCAGCCTGATCGTACAGGGTGAGAATTTTAGTATCGCAGGTTTTCTTCAGCGCATAAGCCGCCCTTGCAGCCTGTGAGCCTTTGAGGTCGCAGTTTGCCATAGCGTGTTCAATGTCCTCAACATCGAAAGCGTAGTAGTTACGCTGATCAATGACGAGCGACAGTTGAGCCGCGTCAAGGTTCTCATAAGATACCTCTGCCGTGGTGTATGCGGTTACGGCAGGATCGGCAAGCCCCTGGAAGTGAATAGTGTCGCCAAACTTGCTGACTTTATCAGAGTAGTTATGGCAGATTTTACGGGCAACAAGGTTGTCCTCAAGAGTTCTTAAAATACTAGCGTCCCAACTTATATCGTGATGTTTTCACATCTTTCAGATATTTAGACCATCTCTTCATCTTACCGTGGAGTTCAAAATGACATTTGCTGCAAAGCGTGATTCCGTTGCTTACATCAACCCTTAAATGTTCATGCTCTGCATAGGATTTTAAATGGTGTGAATGTATCTTCCTTTTACTCCCGCATTGTTGGCAGGTATAATTATCTCTTTTGAATACGGCTATTCTCCATTGCCTATACTCAAAAGATGCCCTGCCTGTTTGGTCAACCTTAAGTCCTTTATATAAGACATGGTGCTCTCCTACGCTCCACTTCTCACTACATTCGTGAGTGCAGAAATGACGCTTACACCGATTTGCCCTTGCGGGAGATTTTAAGAATTTACTACCACAATATAAACAAACAACCTCAACACGGTTGCGCTCTATGCGTTCTTGGGACATACTGCCGACAACCCTTCTTGGTATTTTGAGTTTCCTTAACCAATAGGCTATCGTAGAAGGATCTTTGTTTAAATCCTCGCTTATGTCCGTTGAGCTTCGCCCAAGAATAACATACTGTTCATATAACCATTCTCTATCCATTTTTGTTCTAGTTCTAGCCATTTTAAAGTTCCTTTCATAAGAGCCTCGCGCTTCCCCTTACGGAATTTCACCGTAAAGGTACTCTACTCACTTCCACCTTTCGGTGTGTTTTCGATGGTCGTTACACCTTCCCAAAAGGGCTTGGCACGGTATTAGCATAGCTTTCGCCGTAGCTTTCGCCGTTAGCAGTAGGAATTCCTACCACACCCCGCGTTTGCGGGTTCACGAGGTTATTTCATGTAGCTCACGCCACAAGGAGACTTGTTAGCCAATCTCGGGAATGAAAGCATCTATACTCATCTAAATCATCTCTCTTTCGTTAGCCTTTCCATCGGGAACGGCTTTTCTGTATCGTTGTTAGGTTTTTCTTAACCCACTCACGGCTATTTTTGTTTTGGTCGAATACTTCTTTTGAGATATAATCAGCCGGTACCGTGCCGCTGCCGGTTACAGAACCGGGTGATACATCTGCGTTTTCTGCGTTCTTCTCGCGAATTTGCAGGGATTCTTTGAGCTTGGCAAGTTCGGCATCCTTGCGGTCACTGTCATATTTAGCGTATGCCACAGCAAGGGATTTGCCGTTTTTAACAGTTTCCTGCCAAACAGATTCAGGTATATCTTCAGGCTTCAGGTTTGGGTATTCTTTCAGTAGCTCGTTAATCGGTGCTAACCGCTTCTGCATCTCTAGCCGTGCCTGTTTCTCCTGGCGGGATTCGTACAGCTCTTGGGCAATTTCAGGGGGGATTTCCCCTGTCTGTGCAAGCTCGGCAATTTGTGTTTGCCTGTCCTGCTGCTCACAAGCTGCGATAAACTGTTCCACGGACATATTGTTCTGCTGTGCTAGTTTGCTTACATAGGAAAGGGCAGGGTGGCTGCTTACTTCCTGCGCCAACTTCGCACGCTCACGCTCAAGGCGTTTCTGCACTATGCCGTCAACTTCAGCCTGTTTGAATAAGCGTTCTTCCTTTTCCGCTTTCGTTTCTGCGCTCGGCTCGGTGTCAGCCGCCTTTTCCACCGATTCGGCAGGGGTTTCGATAGCGGTTTCTTGCGTGGTTTCCTGCGTTGGCTCGATTGTTACTTCACTAACAACTTCGCTTGTCGCCATTTCTTCAGACATGAATACCTCCACATTTATAAAGCGCAGTGTGCGCTATTTATTCCATGTTTTGAGTTAGCCCAAAACAAGTAAAAGGCATAAAAAAAGCACCTTTACGGTGCGCTGTTAGAATGATTGTGGCGGTGCGCCTGTGCCTGTAGGTGGTGCCATTGATTCTTGATAGGCTTGCTGCTGCGCCATCTGCTGCGCTGCTGCGTCTTTTCTTGCCTGCTCTGCCATGAGTGCCTTTGCCTCGTCTATCAGCTCTTTAGTCTTGGGTATGAATCCCTTTACCTGCCGTTCAAGGTACTGTATAAAGGTGATTTTGTCGTTTTGAAGCAGGTTGTCAAGTGTCTGCGCGGAGGCTATCTCACTCCAATATGAGCTTGGCCCCACATCTATTTTGAGTTTAAGTTTCATCTGTTGTAAGAGGTCAAAATTAAACTGCGCCATTTGTCGCTGTCCCTCGACATTAATTTCAACTTCACGCAAGCCGTAGTATGCGCCCATCATGTCAAGCCATATCAAGCCAATGTCCTCGACAAACTGGTACTGGTTTGCCTTGACTAGCTCTAACGGAATGGCTGAAGCCTGCTGTACCGCAATTAAGGCGGCATGGTTTTCCGGGCGTACCTCGCCTAATCCTGCGTCAGTTGCGCCTAGCAGTTCTTTAGTGTAGTTAATGGCTGCGTCAATGACATTCATAATTTGACTGGACATCTGCCCCGGCTGCATATAAGCCGCCACATTCCGGACATCCTGACCGCCCTTAACGCCAATGCTTGCGCCAATTTGATTGTCCCATTGGGCAATAATTGAGGTATCATATACCACTTTAGGAAAGGCGGTGTTCATCAGATTGAGCATTACCATAGCAAACATTTTATTGATGAATATTTGGTTGGGGATAATGCCCGTACATACTGCCTGCCCGTGGTAGGAGTTCTTGCGGTGATCCCAATTCATCATAGCGACAGGGTATAACTTCTGCTTGGTCTTGACATCCTTGCGGATAACCGCCCCTTTTGTCGCTTTAGTAAACATGATATTGCCTGTAGTTTTGTCTTTCCAATATTTGATAATCACCGTAGTCTTGCCGGCTTCATCATGCGCCCCGTCAAGTTCGTACTGCGACATATCGCCTGACTGTTCCTCATAATTGGAATCGCCTTGTATCTGCTCAATGTCCCGCTTGGGAACGCCGTATTTCTTCGCCTCTGCCTTCAGGTCGGATACTAATTGCCTAAAGGATAGGATAATGTAAGGCTGTTTCTGCGCCCTGTAGTCGTTGGGATTGCCGAAGAACACATTGACATTATCAACAAGCTCACCTTCAATGCCGCCCATAGCCTCCTGCCCTGTGTCAATATCAGGATTCCAGAAAGCGTGATAGCAGGCATCCCCTGACAGAGCCGCATCAAGCAAGGCTTGGCGCATAAGGAAGTCCATTTTCTGATCTTCCCATAGCGTATCGGCGTAGTCGGTAACTAACCCTGCCGCACCGTTGATGATTTGCCCTTCAACATCCTCGGCCTGTGAGCCTACATTCATGGGAGTAAACTGCATCTTGATAGCAGAGGACATGATAGAGGCTATAAAGTGGTTGATGCACCTGCGAATAATATTAAATGTGGGAGTGGGTAAGCCGTTAGAAACTACGCCATTCCACTGATCTGAAGAATAAAATCGTTCATTTTTATTGACGGTGGTGTTTAAATCAATCTTGTGGTTGTAGTCTATGCCTGCTTGGTATAGTTTCCATTCATCAGTAATATCTTGTGCCATTTATCCACCCCCTTTTTGTGGTTTGCCGTCATAGGAGAATATATTAGTAAGCCCCTCATTAACTAAATCCTGCTCGGCTTTTACTGCCTTATTCTCCTTGTACTCCTGCACCACGGCAACGGGTGAGCGTATCGGCTCGATTGCCTTGCCGTCAGAAAGGCGTATGCCGTCAGATATGCCCCTGCGGTAGCTTGCTAATAGGAGAATTGAAAAGATAATTGCTACAATGTATTCCATGTTCACCCTCCATAGTTGATATATGATTTCGATGGAGAACCGCCTCGCCATGCGTCAGTAGGTTCATCCGGCGCACTCCAATCCCATACCTTCTCCTTGCCCTCAACGGCTGCTGTCCTGTCCTGCTGATCCTGGCAGTAGTAAGCTATCGCCAGCCCCATGATAAGGTCGTCTGTCTTGCCGTCCTGCGCCTCTGCCTTGCCGTTCTCGTTGCGTACAAAGGTAAGCATTTCTTCTAGTGTGGGAATGTCGTTGAACAGTTCCGGGTATTCCCTCACTAACTGCACAAGGTTTGAAATAATTACAGGGCGGGACAGCTTGTTAGTGTTAAAGCCGTAACTCGCCCTGCGCTTGCGGGTGATTTTATCCTCAATCTCACGGACAAACTGCCGATAGTAGCCTAGCCTAGTCAGTTCCTTGACGGGGTAGGTGGAGAAGTTTGTTTCAACGCCAATTAACGCCTCATTGTAATACTTGCCTAGACAGTACATCTGCTTGGCGTATAAATCCTCGTCAAACTGCTGGCGTAGTACGGCGCATTGCATGGAGGTTACATTGTTTACAATGTGTCCCGTGAAGTAGTCAGAGCCTTCCCCTGCGGTATCACCGCCTAGCACATAGGGATAACCCTGCTTGACATCCTCATAAATGCGGATATACCCGCCCGCCTCGTCAATCCACTTGATTGTCTTGTCGATAATCTTTTCATTTTCATATTCATAAGCAAAAAAGCCCTCTTTAAGGGGCTTTCTGTTCTGCAAGTAAACTAATCGCTCGGTAACTTTTTCAGCATCAAAGATGGTCTTGCCTAGTATGCCCCATTGACCACAATCGTTGTTACGACATAGCCGTTTCCGCTATATCTCCCCATGTTTCCATGAGGGGCAGACTATATCTTCATAAAAAAAGAGCCGTTAGGCTCTAATTCTATGCTCCCCGTTTCGACTTCACTTGAAGCCTACTCTACTCACTTCCACCTTTCGGTGTGCTTTCGATAGTCGTTACGCTCGAATCGTTGACATATTCCCACTTGTAACCAACTGCACCTTTACTTCTCCCATATCCCCTTATTGCGGCTCTTATCGCACAATGGGTAACATTAAACCAGTTAGCGGCAGCAACGACACTCGCAAAGTAAATTACCTTACCTGTTATAAGATTAATTCCCTTTACTGCTCTGCAATTCCTATGTTTTCTTAAATATGTGTCGTAGGCGTGCTTTGTGTTCTCTGTATTTGTCGCCCATTCTAGGTTTATAACGCGATTATTTGAGGGATCTCCGTCAATATGGTTCACCTGTGGCTTACCTTCTGGGTTTGGGATAAAGTGCAGTGCTACAAGTCTATGAATTGCTGGCACTCTGCGCTTGTTATCTTTCCATAACTCAACATGATAACGCGCCTGTGGGTGTCTTTCTGTTACTTTGCCTTTATGTAGGGTTAATATCTTTTCATGTACTGGCCTTTTTGCGCCGTTCTTATCTATGCCCCAACGCTCTAAAGACCTAACCCTTCCGTGATTAGACACCTCATATTGTCCTTCATAGCCTTGTATCGGTTTCCAAATTTCCATATTAACACCTCCATGTTGATTATACCATAGACAATATGGTGGTGTCAATATCATATATCAATAATTCTAGCACGGTATTGCCCTCGCCATATTGCTAGTATGCGTTAGGGTGTTCACCGTATTAAGGGAGTTTATACTGCCCCGGTTAATGTTAAGGCAGTAAACAGAATAATAATATGGATCAGATAATTTGAATCCTTCTAGTACCTCTCTGGACGCATCATCGAGGAATTTATTATTATGGTAGGTACTATGACAGGTCGTTGTATTTGGTTTTGGGTTCTCTAGGTTGAAGAATTCATTCTTTAACCAGTGTGTAATATAAATTGGGTTGAATGTAAGTATAATTTGTTTGTAGTTTTTAGTTTCTCCGCGACACCTTATGTCAAGTTGGTGGAATTCCTCAACTGTCAACTCTGTTGGTTCTTCTATCCAAATGCTCGTCAACCCGACAATGGACTTAATTTTCTCAACATCATCCAGCCCGACAAATATAACCTCGTTGCCGTTGGCCTTGCATTGGATATATAGCTCGGAGGTCACGCCTTTAGGGAATTTAAATAGCTTCTCTACTCCCCACTCAAATACCACCCGTTTCAGCTCGGCAAACATTGAATCCCGGAGTGTCTTGCCGACTTTCCTCACGCAAAGTATCTTATGCGGTTTCTCTGCCAGCAGGCGGTACACAATCTTTTCTGCTGCGAAGTAGGACTTGCCTGATGAGCCACCGCCCCACAGTACAAGGTAACGGTTCTCGTCAAAGTAAAGGGGATAGTATATTTTATTCGTGACTTCAGGCACAAAGGAAAAGTTTATTTTTGGTTTAGCCATAAATCATCCTTCCAATGTAATAATAAACTGCGGGGTGATGTCCGTTGCAAACCCCCGCTTAAAGTAACCTATGCTGATTTCCTTTTCAGTTGGCGTAGGCGTGTCCTGCGGGTAGTGTCGCCTGCCGAGATAGTACCACCGCTTGCCGAGTGCCTTGCCTCGCTCAATAGCCTCCATCTGCGCTATATGGCTGATAGGCAGGGTATCGAATAGCTCACGCCTATATGCGCCAACGGAGTAGGAAACATGGCTTTTAGATGTGGAAAATAAGCTTGCGCCAACTAAATCGCATTTATATATATGCACCATAAAGTCATCTGAATTAATGAGTGCCTCATACTGTTTTTCCCATGTGTTAGCAGGGCGTGTTTCTCGTCCTGATATTTTAATATGCAATAATCTAAATTGGTTAAAAGCAGCATTGGTTACTTTTGGCGTATTTTTATCATAAATTAAACAGTCTAATAATTCCCTGCCTTGATTTATCGAGTTCCTATATTGCTTTCTAAAGCACGATTTAATCTGCTCTATAGGAAGGGATAAGTCCACCCATAAGTCATGGTACACGGACACTATGCGCCCCCCCTGCGCCATTAACTCTAAATGCCACTGGTCGATAGCGTAGCTTCTAAAGGTAACCGCAGTTGACGGGGCGCGGGAGGTAAGCACCAAACACGCCCGTATCAGCTTGCGGTGGAGGGAGGTGCCTCTAACGGTTGGGATAACCAAGGGAGGGAGGATACCTTGCCCGTTAGAGGTGAGGTTATCAGAGTATGTGAAAACGGCAATCGGCTTACCCTCATGTACAAAGGTACAGGAGAGGTCGGTATAGCCGTAGTATGCTTGTTGGTATGCAATCATGTTGGGAGTGTAATCTACAGGGACGCTAGGGCAGGCGGTAAGGACAGCTTGCCATAGGGAGGGGTCAGAGGACAGACTTACAGTTTGCATGGGTACCTCCTTTATCCTTTTGATGTATAGTTTTTATTAATATAGTAGCCATCATCACGCTTTATAACTGCGCCCTGGTCTATTAGTGTGGTCATATACCGCCTACCTGTGCGGTCATTAACTTCCATAGCTTTATATATTTCATTTAATAGAAGGGGTTTCTTGCGGTTAGCCAACAAGCCTGTATCATGCCTAGCGTGTTCTGTAAGCCGTATAAGAAAACCCATATCCGCATAGTCTAAACCCATTGTTATTTTAGACACTTTGATTATCCCCTGCTTTCCCCTTGTTCTACCTCTGCCTTTACCGTTGCCCTTGCGGTTCTTTTCCTCTTGGGTAAGAAACTTCTTAAAGAAAAGATTGCCATTAATGTCGCTAACATAGATTAATTCAACACCGTTAGGCATAATTTCCCTTGAAAAAAGAGTAGATCTAATTACCGCATTTTTGCCTTCAGGGAACAGTTCAGGAGCGGACAAATTTGTCCACCGCACTATCTCTGTATCGCTTATTAGAGTAAGAGGGAAAGGGGTACCCCATGTTTTTTAAGTATAATACCTTTTTTTTCATCTGTGATTATCACGCTCCAATGATAAAATTTGCTCCATATAAAATGAAATAGCAGGCTGTTAGTGGAGCGACTAACACCGTTGCAACGGTTGCCTGCTAAAGCCTTTTTTGTGAGAAAAATCTTATTTCAACTATTACTATATACCCCCACCCCGGCCGCGCGACCTTGCCGGGTACCCCACACCCCCACCCCCCCCATACACTACACACACAAGCGCACAGCCACAACCACAGCGCACACATATACGCATAAAAAAACACACACGCATGGCTGCATATGTGTGGGGGTTGTTCGGTTGTTGCGCCTGGTAGAATGAGCTGATCATACCACTATATGTAGTATGTCAGGGATAGTCAAATAGTCAGGGATTATGTTAACTTTAAGGATGCAGGCGTAGCAAGGGTTACAAGGTTTATGAGTGTTACATAATGCTCATTATCGGAACATAACTCCAAGATTTAGGAGATAAAGGTCAAACTATTCCTCTGGCTTGGGTAAGCCGACAACTATTTCTACTCCATCTAAATTAACATTAATATCCTGCTGATCACGCTGATTAAGGAGATTCTTACCCAGGAATATCTGCATGATAGGATTACCTTTGTCTATTGCGGTTGTCCATTGCGCACGGCGAAGGGCAGCGTTGCCACCTTGCCTTTTTTCAGCGAATACTTCCGCAAATTTACATCCATAATCCTCCTCAACTCTCCTCGCTAATGTATCAACGCTCATGCCTAATACTGAAGCTATTTCAGCCTCGGTGCATTGAATAGCACACAGCTTTTCAAACATATCCTTATCTAATAATATTCTCGGCCCTGTCATATTAACTCGCCTCTTTCTGCCACACAGCCAAACATCCTTTAGAAAACAGTACCAACTCCACTGGCAAATTAAAACGATTAATTATCTTCATAAAATTATCATTAACTTTCGTTGTTAAAATAATTGCCTTGTTAATTTTGTGTCCACATTCTTCTGCTGTTATATAATAATCTAACATCTGTGCTACACATCTAGTTATTTCAGATTGTGTTTGGCTTGGGTTCTTAACTTCTAGTAATATAATACCGCCATCATTCTCATTAATTAAAAAATCTATCCTCGGCATACTAGCCCCAAACGCTCTAAATTTCCTCATACGACATTCTCTAGTATGAGATTTATAATCTATCCCAAGCTCATTACAAAAGTTGTCTATATTATTCTCTATATAATTGCATAGCTCTTTTTCATTTTTAAAATGATTTGCATTATTAAAATGATCTTTAATTTCTATGTAATCATAATTACCATCTTCAAAAGTCAATTTATAACCTCCTACAATCCATTCTAACAGCCTTAAATTATCTCCCGGCTACATTTCATTCTATATTATTTGCATCGCTGCAACAATATCCAAATTAAATTTTAAATTATCGCTCGACTTTGCAATCGCTTATTATATGGAAGTTTAAATTTCATTTCACCCTGTCAATAAAAAAGTTTTACTTACTCCCCGTTGACTTTCAGCCATATTTTAAATGTAACACAAAAAATAGTTGTTGACTTATAAATCAGGCAGTGTTAATATTATGGCAGGACAATAAAACAAAGGGAGATGCAAACAAATGAAAATTATCACCACTAAAGTTTTACACGACATCATGAACACTGCAATTAAGGAAGGGGTAAGAATCCAGCGTATCGCAGATATTGAATACGCCAAACAAAACAACTTTGAGCAATCAGGGCAGCCGTATAATTACCGCGAGAAGCACCTTATCGAACAGGGCGTAAGCGCAGTATGTGAAATACTTTGGAAAATATACGGAGGATGCCCAATGGATAGCATACAAGCAATCAGGAATATAACAAGAAACAACCCTTCAAACACAGCCGGATATGATAACCAAGATTATGTGTTAATGTTCTCTGAAGCGTTTTATAACAGAAAGGAGGCAACCAAATGCTAATCTTCACACTCTTAATCCTAGCATCACCCATCATCCCCACCCTCGCGCTCATAGCATACACAGCGCGCTAGCATCCTGCTACTGTCCACCTTCACAGGCGGGCAGACTGGAGGATACTACAAAGGAGGATACACAATGCAAATGTTAGGCTTCACACTAACATTCCCCGGCATCATAGCGTTTTGTATACTGGTTAGCATGAATATTTTAGTAAAATAAAAGGGAGGTAAAATTAACAATGAAAACAAAAAAATGGACTAACGGCGAATGGACTATTAAGGCATATAACACAGGGAACCCGGAAAACTTTCTTAATACAAGGGTTGAGGTTTTTCATGGACAAGGTAAATTTGAAACCTGTCCCTTAATTGCTACGACTGAAAAAGAAATATATGACCATCAGAAAAAAGATGAAAGGTTTTTTATCATAATGCCAAACCATGTAATGGAAAAAGCAAGGGAAATGTTAAGGAATATTAAATAAAAAAAGGAGAATTTAAAATGGTTTTATCTAAAGGCACCTGTGAGGGGTGTAAATATAAAGACGATAAAGAATACTGTAGACTAAACAACCGTATTATAT
>ENA-UOOK01005760-UOOK01005760.1-fermentation-metagenome-genome-assembly--contig:-NODE-5760-length-12279-cov-11.661077_pt1 | contig 12279 bp, 12 predicted proteins | sample MGYA00245777_ERZ724023 | MGnify/ENA primary metagenome ERZ724023 (study PRJEB28704, sample SAMN03018312) | fermentation metagenome | biome: anthropogenic terrestrial biome; feature: soil... | reverse complement strand
CTTTGGCTTGGGCCCTGAACAAACCCTTGCTGGCGGTTAACCATATGGCCGGGCATATCTATGCCAACATGCTCACTCCCGGGGAAATCAAATATCCCCTTGTGTGCCTGGTGGTATCGGGAGGGCATACCGAGCTCATCTATATGGAGTCTGGACTGGATTTTCAGGTAATGGGCCAAACCCGGGACGATGCCGCCGGTGAAGCCTTTGATAAAGTGGCCCGGGTCTTGGAATTGGGATATCCCGGGGGACCGGCCTTGGACAAACTGGCCCAGGCGGGTGAACTCCGCTTTGACTTTCCCAGGGTAATGCTGGAAGAAGGCAGCCTCGATTTCAGTTTTAGCGGCTTGAAGACGGCGGTGATAAACCAGGTTCACAATCTTCGCCAGCGAGAGGAAGCGGTGTCGAGCGCAGATATTGCCGCTTCTTTTCAGGCAGCGGTGGTGGATGTCTTGGTTGAAAAAACGGCAATGGCAGTAGAAAGAAAACGTCCTGCTACTTTGATGCTGGCCGGGGGGGTGGCGGCCAACAGCCGGCTGCGGCAGGCCCTTAAATCCTGCGCAGAGAAAAAAGGCCTGCCCCTGCGCATTCCGCCTCTGGATTTATGCACCGACAACGCTGCTATGATTGCGGCGGCGGCCTGGCCTTTGTTTACTGAAAGCCGCTACAGCAATTTATCCTTAAATGCTGTTCCCGGGCTGGATTTGGCGAGTGCTGTGGAAAAGTATTAACTTCTAGAGAATGTAAACTTGTGGATTATGGGGATAACGGAGGGAAAACCTTGCCCTAATCGCCTCGGCACGCCTGTGGATAAATCCAAAGGAATTATGTGAATAACCTGTGGATAAAGTGGATAACCCTCTTCAGCCCCTGATAACTGCCCTTAAATCTGGGGATAAACCTGTGGATAGTGTGGATAACCGAAAGTGTGTTTGGCCGTTATTTGTAACAAGCAGCAACTTGAATTTATTCCGTAAGAAAATTATAGCGAGGAGGAATAATGGTGCATCCGGTACTTTTTAAATTGGGTCCGGTGACAATTTATACTTACGGGCTGATGATTTCGTTGGGGTTTTTGGCGGCAATTTTTGTTGCTCGCAGGCTTGCCCCAAAAATAGGGGTCGATCCCGAACGTTTTACTGATCTTGCCATTTTTGCAATCCTGGGAGGCCTGGTCGGCTCATACGTTAACTTTATTATTAGTTATGACTGGAGCAGGTTTGCGGAAAATCCCGCCAGCATCTTCCGTTTTTGGGAAGGGGGCCTGGTGTTTCTGGGCGGCCTTATTGGCGGCATCCTCTTTGCCGTGCTCTTTATTCACAAGTTTAAACTGCCTTTATGGGAAGTAGCAGATATTGCCGCAATCTGTGTGCCCCTCGCCTATGGGTTTGGCAGGATTGGCTGCTTTTTCGCCGGTTGCTGCTATGGCAAGCCCAGCGACCTCCCTTGGGCAGTATGTTTTCCGGGATATTCCCTCTCCCGTCACCCCACCCAGCTTTATTCCATGTTCTTGGGATTTGCCCTCGCCGCTTTCGCCCTCTTTTTCCGGAAAAGGCGGACTTTTGCCGGCCAGAGCTTTTTGCTTTACTTAATTCTTTACGGGCTGGGCAGGAGCGTGATTGAAATCTTTCGGGCAGACAATCCCCTGGTTTTCGGGACACCGTTGACCGTGGCCCAATTTACCGGTTTAGGTATGGCTATTGTGGCTGCAGTCTTGTATCCAATTCTGCGCAAGCACAACGCTTTTCCAAAAGAATAGAAACAGCCGCCGGGGCAGTTCCCGGCGGCTGTTTAATTCCCACTAATTCCCTTAAGGCTTTTCTTCTAGTCTCAGTAAATAACTGCCAGGTTCTGAGGAATACTAATCTTGGAAACACCAGTTATGGGCAATCGTCATACCCTGAAGTATACTTCATTTTGAGGCAAGGATGTGGGGGCATGTTTGGCAAGACTGAGAAGATACATCTGATAGGTATCGGGGGGTATGGCATGAGTGCCCTGGCTAAGCTTTTACTGGAGCTGGGTTATTCGGTCAGCGGCTCCGATCTTAATAATTCGGACATTACCAGACACCTCATGGAAATGGGGGCGGAAATTACCTTCGGCCACAGCGCGAAAAATGTAGAGGGCCGGGACATTATTATCTACTCCACTGCCATCCCTGAGGAAAATGATGAACTTAGGGCAGGGCGAGAAAAAGGCAATGCTTTGCACCGTTCGGAGCTACTGGCCCGGTTCTTAAATGCCAACATTGGCATTGCCGTCACCGGCGCCCATGGTAAAACGACAACGACAACGATGCTCGCTCTGATTATGGAAAAAGGGGGCCTTGATCCTACGGCGCTAATCGGCGGCGAGGTTCAGGATTTTTCCGGCACCGCCCGCCTGGGCCGAAGCAAATACGTGGTGGCGGAGGCAGATGAATCCGACCAGTCTTTTGCCCGCTACCGCCCCTGGTGTTCGATAATAACCAATATCGAGGCAGATCATCTCGAGCATTACAACGGCAATTTTGAGGATTTGCTCTCAGGTTATGCCCTTTATTTAGCGAATATCGCCCCCGAGGGTTTTTTGGTAATCCCCGCCCGAGATCAATGGATTGACACAATTCTCGGGCAGGCCCGGTGCCGGCAGATTCGCTTTGGCCTGGGAAAAGGGGATTACCAGGCCCGGGACGTCGTGCTCAAACCTCTGAGCAGTGAATTTCAACTTTGCAAAGGGGAGCAGCTTTTAGGCAATATTACTCTGGGCGTGCCAGGCAAATACAATATTCTCAACGCCTTGGCTGCAGCGGCAGCCGCCCTCGAACTGGGGGTAGATTTTGCCGCTGTGCAAAAGGCCTTGGCGGCGTTCAAGGGGGCGAAACGGCGCTTCCAGGTCCTCGCCCGGGAGCCCTTTATGATAATAGATGATTACGCCCATCATCCTACCGAAGTAAGGGCGACTTTGGAGGCGGCCAGAATCCTGGGGACAGGCAGGTTAATCGCTATTTTCCAGCCCCATCGCTATACCCGCACTAAATATTTTCTGGAGGACTTCGCCCGGTCCTTCCAAAATGCGGATATTGTTATTCTAGACAATATCTATGCTGCTTCCGAGCTGCCCTTGCCGGGAGTGAGCACCCAGGCTCTGGCGGAAAAGATTGCCGCCGTTCATAGGGGCCAGGTCCTGCATCTTAAGGGATTGCAGACAATAGTGCAATGGATTCGGAACAATTGGCGGCAGGGGGATGTTATTGTCACCATGGGAGCAGAAGATGGACAGGTTAGTAGCTTTAAAGGAGGTGACTAGGTGAATAAAAGATATTACTCTTTATATCAGGATGCAGAAAATAAAACAGCAGATATATATATATATGGAGACATTACTTCATGGCCATGGCAAGAAAATGATGTATCTAGCTATATTCTATCAAAAGAATTACAGGAACTAGACAAAGATATAGAAAACATCAATGTATACATCAATTCCTATGGCGGAGAAGTAGCAGAAGGTTTAGCAATTTACAATGCATTAAAAAGGCATAAAGCAAAAGTTACAACTTATGCTGATGGATTTGCCTGTAGCATAGCAAGTGTTATATTTGCCGCAGGAGATGAAAGAGTTATGAGCAATACATCCCTGCTAATGATACACAACGCTTGGAGTGGTGCAGTAGGAAATTCTAAAGACTTAAGGAAACAAGCAGATGATTTAGACAAAATTAATCAAGCTAGTATTAATGCTTATATGAACATAGTCAACATTAAAGAAGAAGAACTAAAGGAACTAATGGACAACGAAAGCTGGCTAAATGCAGATGAAGCATTGGAAAAAGGATTTGCAACTAAAATAATTGAAACAGAAGAAAAAGAAGTAGCAACTCAAAGTATTAGAAAACAGTTATTGCAAAAAGTAACTAAAGAGCCTGAAAAAGTATATGTAAAACCAGTAAATATTAATGCAAATGATATATCAGAAAAAGTAATACAAAAATTAGAAAAGCAATTTAAAAATAAACCGACAGAAAATAAGCCTTTAAATATGATGAAGGCTTTATTTAATGCCAAAAATGAGGAGGAAGATAAATAATGGGAGGAGTATCAAACCCAGATATGAAAACTAAAACAAAGGAAGAATTTAGAGATAAAATAAAACAGGCACTAGAGGAAGGCGATACAGAGAAATTTAGCCAAGTATTTACTGACTATATGTCTAGTATCGAGCAAACAGTAATGAGCGAAGCTAAAGGAGCTATATCAATTAAGGATAGCGATATACTTCAAACTAGAGGGGTAAGACAATTAACTTCAAGTGAAAAAGAATTCTACCAAAAGACTATAGAAGCTATGCAAGCAGCGCCAAATTCGATAAATAGCCTAGATGTAGTAATGCCTGAAACTATAATTAATTCCGTGTTTGAGGATTTAAAAGTAGACCATGAACTATTATCAGTAATTGATTTTAGGAATGTAACAGGTTTAACAAGATTTTTGATAAATACCAATACTAGACAATTAGCACAATGGGGACCATTGAATTCAGAAATCGCAAAAGAATTAGAAAGTGGATTTAAGGATATTCAATTAGGCCAAAACAAGCTAACAGCATTTATGCTTGTATCACAAGATATGCTTAATTTAGGTCCTGTATGGCTAGACAGATATGTTAGGGAAGTAATGTACGAAGCTTTAGCATTTGGTCTTGAATATGGAATGATAAATGGTACAGGAAAGAATATGCCAATAGGCATGGTTAAAGATTTAAACGGAGCAGTAGTAGATGGTGTATATCCAGACAAAACAGCAATAAAAGTAACCACATTAGATCCAATAAGCTATGGACAACTATTATCCAAATTATCAAAAACAGAAAAAGGCAACCCACGTGTAGTTAAAAATGTAATCATGATAGTAAACCCAACTGACTACTTAACAAAAATTATGCCAGCAACAACTATAAGGGCAGCAGACGGAACATATGTAAACAATGTACTACCATACCCAACTAAAATAGTACAATCTACAGAGGTTAGCGAGGGCAAGGCGGTAATAGGAATGTCTGATAAATACTTTATGGGTATGGGATTAGTTAAGGATGGCAAAATAGAATATTCAGATGAATATAAGTTTTTAGAAGATTACAGAACCTATAAAATCAGGTTCCTTGGACACGGACAAGCAAAAGACAATAATGCTTTTATAGTGGCAGATATATCTGAATTAAAACCAGCAATTCACAAGGTAGAAGTAGTACAAGAAACACCGCAAGCCTAGGAGTTGATTTAGTTGAAGGTTAAAGTATTAAAAACATTTATAAATAAGTATAGTAAAAACATTTATAAAAAAGGTGAAATAATAGACGTAACAGAGAAAAGATTTAAAGAGATAAACTCAACAGAATATGGAGTGCTAGCTGAAAAAATAAGAGAACCTAAAAAGTAGGTGGTATTATGCTAGAAGATGTAAAAGACTACCTTAAGATTACATGGGAAGATGAAGATAGCTATATCCAAGGGATAATTGATAGGGGGGAAGACTACTTTAACAATCTAACAGGAACAGAACTTGATTTTGAAGTGGAGGGGCAACCTAAAGCCCTTCTCCTTGATTATTGCAGATATGCCTATAACAATGCTTTGGAATACTTCATGGAAAACTTCCACGGAGAAATATTAAGACTGCAAATGCAGGAAGCGGTGAAAGATAATGTTAGCCAAGAAGGATAGGATGATAATTGTAGGCAGAGTGTATAGGCATAAAATTGAAATATGGGACCCAAAGCACACAGAAGAAAATGAAGTAGGAGAAGAAGTCCAAGTTCCCCAAAAGCTATGTGAGTTATGGGCTGATGTAAACCCTATCAGAGGGAAAGAATACTTTGAAGTACAAAAAATAGTTCCTGAGATGCAATATAAAATTACTACAAGATATAGGCAAGGAATTAATCAAGCTATGATAGTAAAATGGGGAGATAAAGAATTAAACATTAATTCCATAATAGATATATCGGGAAAAGAGGAAAACATGGAGCTAATGTGTACTGAGAAGGTGAAAACGAATGGGTGATTTTGATGTAAAGATAGAAGGAGTAGAAGAATTCCAGGAGAAACTTAAAACTGTAGAAGAAAAAGCACCTGATAGAATAATAGATGAATTAAACCACGAAGGGAAAAAGCTAAAAACAGCCGCAAAAAATAACACACCTAAAATATCTAATGACCTAAGAAAAGGATATAAATTGCTACCAATCGAAAAAATAAAAGGCGGATACCAAATAGGAATGACAAATACTTGTGGCTACTTTCACCTTGTCGAGCGTGGACACAGGAGGGTATCTAGAAGTGGTAAAGAGTTTAAAAAACCTGTAAAAGGTAAATTTTATTTAAAGAAGACAGTTGAAGAGCAGGAAGAGCCAATAACAGAAGACTTAAAAGAATGGCTCAACACATTGTTTCAAGAGTTAAAGTAGGTGATAGTACGATTACTTTAGTTGATATTAAAAAATCAATAAATCAGGTTTTAAAAGATAATTTTTCTGATGTTAAACTTTATGCAGAAGAAGTAGAAGAGGGCTTTGCAAAGCCTTCTTTTTTTACGCAAATTATCCCAATATATTCTAACCACGATACTACAAATTATTCTTCAAACAAATTGATGATTGTAATAAATTATTTTTCTAAAAATGAAACAGAGTTAGAAAATTTAAAAATGGTAGATGAACTCAAAAAAGCATTTGGAATGACTTTAAAGGTAGGTAGCAGGTACTTAACTTTGCAAAACATAGAAGCTGATACTACAGATGGAGTATTGCAGTTTAAATTCGATTTGAACTTTTTTGACGGTGTAGAAACCACAAAAGAAGAAGGATACGAAGCTGCGGGAGAATTAAAAATTAATTTAAAGGAGTGATAAATGTGCCATTTCCAAAAATAGATATTATATTTAAAACATTGGGAAGTACAGCGATTAAAAGAGAGGAAAGAGGGACTGTAGCACTTATATTAGAAGATGAGGTTCCAGAAGAAAATCCTATAATTTTAAATGGAATAAATGAAATCCCTGATAACTTGAGCGAAGAAAACAAAGAACAGATAGAATTGGCTTTTATGGGTGGAGTTAAGACACCTAAAAAGGTAATAGCTTATGTAATTTCCAAAGGGACAGAGCAAGACCCAACTAATTACACAGAGGCACAGAAATATTTAGAGACTATTTTATGGGACTATTTAGCAGTTCCACAAATAAAAAGTCCCGATGTTTTACCGATGGCAACATGGGTTAAGGGATTAAGAGATAATAAAGACATGGAAGTAAAAGCAGTATTGCCACATTGCACAGCAGACCATGAAGGTGTAATAAACTTTGATACAGATGATATAAAAGTAGGAGATAAAATATATACAGCTGCCGAATATTGTTCAAGGATAGCAGGTATAGTCGCAGGATGTCCACTCACTATGTCTACAACGTTTCAAGTGTTGTCAGAGGTAGACGATGTTCCTCATTTAACTATAGAAGAATTTGACAAAGCTATAGATGAAGGAAAATTAGTTTTAATGAATGATGGAGAAAAAGTCAAAATTGCAAGAGGGGTGAATTCACTTGTAACAACTACAAAGGATAAAGGAGAAGATTTTAAAAAGATAACTATAATAGACAAAATGGATATGTGGAAAAGTGATGTAAAAAGAACTGTAGCAGATAATTATACAGGCAAATATCCTAACAGCTATGATAATAAGTGCTTACTTATTACATCGGTACAAGCTTACAACGATGAATTAGCATTACAAGGAATATTAGACGATTCTCTACCTGAGTACAATAAAGTTTTTATAGACATTGATAGCCAAAAAAACTATCTAAAGTCTATAGGCACAGATGTAGAAGGTATGGAAGAGCAAGATATAAAAAAAGCTAACACAAAAGATAAAGTATTTATAGCGTCTAACCCTAAATTTTTGGATGCTATGGAAGACTTTAAAATAAACGTAAGTATATAGGAGGTGTGCGATAGTGCAAGCATATAAACCAGAACAGGTGATAAATGGAACTTGGGGTGAAGTTTGGATAGACGGAGAATACATGGCTGAAGTAATAAGCTTTAAAGCTGAGGTAGATATACAATATGCAGACATAAATATGACAAGAAGACTGGCAAAGGCTAAAAAAATGACAGGTTATGAAGGGAAGGGAGAAGTCAAACTGAACAAGGTTACTTCTGAAATGTCTAAAAAAATAAGCGACAATTTAAAGCAAGGGAAACAAACAGTATGCACCATAATTTCCAAGCTGGATGATCCAAATGCAATAGGAGCAGAAAGAATAGTAGTAAAAGATGCAACTTTTGAAAAATTAACTTTAGCAGATTGGGAAGCTAAGAAAAATGGTGAAGAAGCTCTAACGTTCAGTTTTACAGATTGGGACTTTTTAGATTTAATCTAACATAGCAAGAATTCTCCCATCCTCTTTAGGTGGGAGATGAATTGCAGTCATTGACATTCTTGTGAAATGGTAGTATTCTATAATTAGAAGTAATCAGTAATATACCATAGAGAGCAGGAATATCAATGTTATTTGCATAAATGATATAAAGAACCGTAGGGACTACGGGGATAGTTTGATAAATTTGCTGACAATAGTTGGCATTACCCAAGAAGCTCACACCTCTAAGCGTAGCGTAGGTGGGAGTAGTTCACTACAATAATAATAGAGAGCTATGTAAGCTCTCTTAATTTTTATAATTTTTTAGGGAGGTAGCATAATGAATACAGTAGAAAAATTATTAAAAATGGATGCAGGCAAATTAAAAATGCCTGAAAAAAATATACCTATGAAATTAGCAAAATTTGATAATGAGGAATTTATTTTTCCATGTAAAGCGATAGACCCAGAAATTATGTCAGAAATACAAGAAGATGCAGTAGAAATGAAAAAAAGTGATATAAGTAAAATCAAAATATATAATATGAAAATTAGGACAATAATTGAGGGATGCCCTATATTTAAAGATAAGGAATTAATGGAGCATTTCAATGCTCCAACACCGAAAGAACTGATAAAAAAGTTATTAATAAGTGGGGAAATAGACGAATTATATAATAAAATTAGCGAATTAAATGGATATGAAAAAGACGAGGAAGATATAAAAAACTAATAAGCTCCGATGCTGATGTATCAATAATGTATTTTTTATTTAGATACAAAGGATGGGAGCCAAGCGAGTATTTTAATATGCCTTATGGTGAAAAGAAGATAACAAGGGTATTTGCGCTTAAAGAAGCAAAAGAAAGAACAGAAGAATTCGACAAACTAAATGCCACAGTATAACCTCCATCAATATGCTATAATATAGTAAAGTATGGGAGGGATTATAATTTAGAGCATTTATCTCAAGAAGTGCTTTTATTATGGCTAAAAAGGCAGGTGAGAAAATGGCAAACGTGATAGACGTAGCAATCCAATTAAAAGATAACTTTAGTTCCACACTTCAGACGGTAGAAAAGAATGTAGGACAGTTTTCCAAGACTGCCAATAGAACAGGTAAAGACGTTAAAAGGGTCGGTAAAGATTTAGAAGGCTTTGGCAAAAGTATGATTACTCATGTAACCTTACCTACTATTGCGTTAGGAACTGCAAGCCTAAAATCTGCTACGGATTTAGAAGACGGTATGGCAAAAGTATCTACAATAGCTGATACTAGTAAAGCTAGTTTAGCCAGTTTAAGGCAGGGGATATTAAGTATATCTAATACAATAGGGATTGCAGCAACAGATTTGGCAGAGGCAGAATACAACGCGATATCTGCTGGTGTAGATACAGGTAAATCTATTGAATTTCTTGGAGTAGCAGCGAAAACATCTAAGGCAGGATTTGCAGATATGGATACAACTATTGATGCCTTAACTACTACTTTAAACGCTTATGGAATGAAAACTGAAGATGTTATGGATATATCTAATCAAATGTTACTTACCCAGGATTTTGGGAAAACCACCGTTCAGGAGATGGGAGCATCTTTGGGGAATGTAATACCTATTGCAAGCCAATTGAATATATCTACGAAAGAACTATTTGCAAGTTTAGCGACACTTACTAAGAACGGTATTAAAACAAGTGAAGCAGTAACAGGACTTAAGGGTGCATATTCAAATATATTAAAACCTACGGCTCAAGCTAGTAAATTAGCAAAAGAATTAGGGCTTAATTTTAGCGCAGCACATCTACAAAGTGTTGGGTGGGCTAAATTTCTAGATGAAATAAAGGAGAAGACTGGTGGAAGCGCTGAGAAGATGGCACAACTATTTGGATCCATTCAAGGGCTTAATGCTGTAATGGTATTAACAGGAAAGGGAAGTAAAGACTTTAGTACTGTATTAGGCAAAATGGGGGATACAGCAGGATTAACGGATAAAAAATTTGAACAATTGTTAACGCCAACACAAAAGTTAAAGATAGAATTTAATAAATTAAAAAATGCGGGCACAGAATTTGGAATACAGTTAATTCCACTCATAACAAAATTTACGCAATTCTTGAGCAAGCTAACAGATAAATTCAAGAATTTAAGTCCAGCACAACAGCAAACAATAATTAAGTTTATGGAAACGGTAGCAGTGATGGGGCCAATAATATGGCTAATAGGTAGAATGACAACAGGGGTAGGCAAATTAATTATTAAATTTGGACTATTTGCAGGTAAGCTAAAGATTGGGAAGACCCTTATGCAAGCAATATTTGTTCCAGGCGTTAAGGTGGCTTTAGTTATAGGTGGAATAATTGCAGCGGCAGTGCTATTAATCAAAAACTTTGATAAATTAAAAACTAAAGTAAGCGAAGTAAAGACACATTTTAGCGGTTTGAAAGATGTAGCTAAATCGCTCAAAGATAATCTGATAGGCCTTAAAGATAAGGGCGTGGCAAAAGTAGAGGCACAATTTAATAGCTTGAAAGATACAGCTAAAACACTTAAGGATAATCTGATAGACCTTAAAGATAAAGCTGTAACAAAAACAAAAGAAAAATTTGAAGAATTTAAAGATGCGCTAGTAGATAATCAGGACGCAATAAAAACTACAGCAGCAATATTAGGAACTATATTTGGACCTGCACTAGTTAAAACAGGAGTACAAGCTGCAAAATCGGGGGGAAAAATAGCTGGCAGTTTTATAGCAAATATAATTAAAACAGGCAAGGAGGCAGCCATATCAGGAGCAAAAATAGCGGCTTCATTCGTTGCTAGTGTAATAAAGGCAGGCAAGGAAGCAGTTATAGCAGGAGGAAAGATAGCTGGCAACTTTATAAAAAGTATAGTTAAAGCAGGGGCGCAGGCAGCAATAAGCGGTGCTAAAGTAATGGCTTCGTTTGTTGCAAGTGTAATAAAGGCAGGCAAGGAAGCAGTTATAGCAGGAGGCAAAGTTACAATACAATTTGTAGGAAGCTTAATCAAAGCAAGCAAACAAGCAGTAATCACAGCAGGAACAATAACTGGGCAATTAGTTGCATCTTTAGCACGTTATGCGGTGCAGGGCTGGAAAACAGTGATAAGTATAGTAGCTACAACAGGGGCGTGGATAGCACAAAAGGCAGCAATGATGGGCTCAGCAATTGCAACAGGAGCTATGACAATTGCACAACGAGCATTAAATGCAGCCATGAACGCTAATCCTATAGCAATTGTAATAGGACTGGTAGTAGGCTTATCAACGGTATTAGTTATACTATATAAAAAATGTAAGCCTGTTAGAGATGCCTTTAATGCTATGTGGGGAGGCATAAAACACGGAGCAATTGTAGCAGTAAATGGAATAATAAGTGCAATAAACTTTTTAATCAAGGGATTAAATAAAATTAAAATACCGAAGTGGGTACCCAAAATTGGTGGGAAAGGTGTAAACATACCACTGATACCTAAACTAGCAAAAGGCACTATGGACTGGCAAGGCGGAATAGTGCAAGTCCACGAACGTGGTGGAGAAATAATTGATTTACCTCAAGGTTCAAGAGTATATCCGCATGATGAATCAGTTGCAATGGCAAAAGAACAAGGAAGGAAAGAATCCAAGCCAAGCATATTAATAACAGGCAATAGTTTTAATGTAAGAGAAGAAGCCGACATAGATAAAATAGCTGATGCATTATATAGAAAAATAGAAAAAACAAGCTTTAACATGATATAGGAGGGATTGGTAATGGAAGTATGGTTAAGCTGGGAAAATAATAAAGAAAAATTTCAATTGCCACTCCTGCCTCCAAGCCTTGAGGTAAAGGTTAGCAATATAAATAAAAGAGTAAATAT
>ENA-UOOK01005759-UOOK01005759.1-fermentation-metagenome-genome-assembly--contig:-NODE-5759-length-12280-cov-8.165399_pt1 | contig 12280 bp, 12 predicted proteins | sample MGYA00245777_ERZ724023 | MGnify/ENA primary metagenome ERZ724023 (study PRJEB28704, sample SAMN03018312) | fermentation metagenome | biome: anthropogenic terrestrial biome; feature: soil; material... | reverse complement strand
GGGTGGAAAGGCGGTCTGGGCGGGGTTGGAAAGTATCTTCAGGGATCCAATACAGGAAGGGGCGCACCTCAGCTGCGTACAGGCCAATCCCATGGAGGAGCGGCATCTCCTCTTTCTCCTTTGTATATACCTCGATTACTGACATTCTGCCCCGATACCTCCGCCTTACGTCATCTCTACTCGCCGGACATTGGCGGTAGCCGCCCGGGTTCCGTTGCGTTCGCGGTGATCAGTTATTTTCAAGAAGGGTGTTGTACGCGGGTGATCAAACCTGTTTTTCGGCATATTTATAGTTAGATACATCAATCATTCATTTACGGTATGAAATGGACAGATATTGGAAAAAATGCCCGAAAGTTTGTAAAAACTTGGAAGGGAACCACCGGGGAAGAAAAAAAGTTTGACCAATCGTTTCTAAATGACTTCTTTTCTGTGTATGGTGTTCCACTGGACAGATATTTTTTCCAATATGATGTTCGTTTGAAAACAGGAGAATCTCGGTGGGTAGATTGTTTCTGGCCGGGCGTTATTCTTATCGAAATGAAATCGAAAGGGCAGACGAAGACGGAACTTGAGTCTGCTTACGCTCAGGCTTTAGAATATTATTATGCGATAAAAGAAGAACACAAACCCAAATATATTTTGATCTGCGATTTTGAGGTGTTTGAGCTTTACAATATGGAAGGTCCGTCCGAAGCGCCTACTCGTTTCACTCTAAAGGAGTTCCCTACTCGTATTCGTGTATTTGATTTGTTTCTTGGAATAGAGACAAAATGGGAACCTGCTGGAAATGACGATCTGAATATTAAAGCCGCATACATGATGGCAAAACTTCACGATAAGATGACGGAATTGGGATATTCGGGTCATGAACTCGAAGTCTATCTTGTTCGTCTGATGTTTTGTCTGTTTGCGGAAGATACAGATATTTTTGGTTCGGGTTTTTTTTACGATTATATTCAGGGGTGCAAGGAGGACGGCAGTGATTTAGGAAGCAGAATTTCAGATCTTTTCGAAGTTCTTGATATGCCTGCCGAAGTTCGGGCCAAGAAACCAATGCTTTCCGCAGAGTTGAAGAAGTTCCAATATATTGACGGTTCGTTGTTCAATGAGGTTCTGCATAGATCGGATTTCGATAAAGAGATGCGGAACATCCTTCTGAGTTGCTGTGGCTTCAATTGGGAACAGATAAAACCAGAAATTTTTGGGGCTATGTTCCAGAGTGTTATGAGCCCGGAAGAGCGACGGGAACTTGGGGCACATTATACAAGCGAGGAAAATATTCTGAAAGTTATCCGTCCGCTGTTTCTGGATTTACTTTGGGAAGAATTTGAACGGAGTAAGACCAGTAAGAAAAATCTCGAAAAATTCCATGAGAAACTTGCAAAGCTGAAGTTTTTAGATCCTGCATGCGGGTGTGGAAATTTCCTTATTGTCTCATATCGTGAATTGCGAAAACTAGAGATTATGGTTTTAAAAGTTCTGCGGGATGATTACCGTCAGAAAGTGTTGGATGTGGGGGACATCTGTAAAGTGAATGTTCACCAGTTTTACGGTATTGAGTGTGAGGAGTTTCCATCACAGATTGCCCGTGTTGGTATGTGGCTTTGTGACCATCTGATGAATCGTCTGGCGTCTGAGACGTTTGGAGGAAATCAGACAAGACTTCCACTGAAAGAGGCTGCTCATATCATATGTGGGAATGCTCTAAGAATTGATTGGGAAGAAATTGTACCTAAGAGTGAATTGAGTTACATTATGGGAAATCCCCCGTTTATTGGCCACCAATATAGAAATAAAGAACAAACTGAGGATTTATGGCTTGTATTCGGAGACATGAGTAAAGCAGGGAAATTGGATTATGTTTGTTGCTGGTATAAGAAAGCAGTGGAGTATATTCAGGATACAAAAATCCAGGTTGCCTTTGTCTCAACAAATTCTATTGTTCAAGGAGAAGAGGTAGCTATTTTATGGCAATCTCTTTTTGCCAAAGGAATTGAGATCAGTTTTGCTTATCGCACATTTGTATGGAATAATGAGGCAAAAGGAAAAGCAAAAGTACATTGCGTAATTATCGGTTTTGAAAACCCGCGAAAAGATCAGTCAAAATTCATTATTGATGGTGATACAAGACGGAAGGTTTCATACATTAACGGATATCTATTGGATGCACCAGATGTTTATATTCAGTCAAGAGGTAAACCGCTCAATTCTGACATGCCTGTAATGAGTAAAGGGAGTCAGCCAACAGATGGTGGAAATTTACTTTTATCGCAATCAGAACGTGACGAGATGGTTGCAAAATATCCACAGGTATCAAAGTGGGTTAAGCGTTTTATAAGTGGTAATGATTATATCAACAATAGTGTTCGTTACTGCCTTTGGTTAAAAGGGGTCTCACCATCAGAATATCGTTCGATTCCTGAAATAAAGGAGCGGTTGGGAAAAGTGGTAGAATGTAGAAGAAAAAGTCCAACCATCTCGGTTCAACAAGATGCAGAAAGACCAATGCTTTTTACACAAATCAGACAGCCGGAGGGAGAATATTTAGCTATTCCTGAAGTCTCATCACAACGCAGAAAATATATCCCGATTGGGTATTTGCAGGCGGATATAATTGGCAGTAATAAACTCTACATAATTCCTGAAGCAACGCTATATTTGTTCGGAGTATTAACATCCAATATCCACATGGCTTGGACGCGGATAGTATGTGGGCGGCTAAAAAGTGATTATAGCTATTCTCCTGCTGTATACAATAATTTCCCTTGGCCTGAGGCAACTGATGCACAAAAAGATGAAATCAGCCAAAAAGCTCAAAATGTTTTAGATGCACGGGCTTTATTTCCAGAAAGTTCACTCGCAGATCTTTACGATCCTCTGACGATGCCACCAGAACTATTGAAGGCGCACAAAGCTCTTGACAAAGCTGTTGCAAAGGCATATGGGATTTCCTATGAAACGGATGCAGAAATAGTGGCGTTTTTAATGCAGAAATATTTAGGGCTGACAAAGGGGAATATATGAATATTATAATCCCTCCTTACAGTTTTTAAGGTACACTTCTCAACAAACAGAGATATGTGACATTTTGGCTCATTATGATCCATTTTATGACACTTTTACCACAAAGTGTTGGAATGAAAAAGAATAATCCAAGAGCACCCGCGTGCAGCACCCCCCTTGAAAATAGCCGATCATCCGGCAACGCAGCAAAATCAGGTAAGCCCCAGCCGAGATTTGAACTCGGGACCTGCTGATTACAAGTCAGCCGCTCTGCCAGCTAAGCCACTGGGGCACACCTTATGTTGTGGGTCGTCTGCGGTAAAAAAGATGGCGCCGGTTCCTTATATCAGACCCCGTAACTCACACCTACCGGTGCTCACACTCCTGCTGCTCGCCACGCTCCCTCCCGGAGTGTTCCCAGGCCGTCCCTCCTTTGTAGAGGACCCGCCGGACCCGGTGATAGGGGATACAGGCGACGTAGGTCCCGGCGTCCACCTCCAGGTACTGCGCGTCGAGCGCAATGATCCTGTCGCCCTGCACCCTCGAGCGGTCACCCGGTGCTCCCCGGTCGACGTACTCGACTTCGACACGGGAGAAATCATAGCCGGGGTCGTGATAAAGCCGGAGCAGCAGCCGGTGGCTTGTCCGCATACCAGGGCTTCCTCGCTCCGCCAACCCATAAAGGTGTCGCCGCCCGCCCCCGACAGTTGCCTTCACCAAAAAAAACACAACAGGGATGCCCGATTGGCCGGCGAACCGGGGCCGCGAGACAAAGGCCGGGGATGGGTCTGCAATCTTCATAACCGAGGAGCACAGAAGTACCAGCAGGATGTCGCATCTCAACGTCGATCTCGGGGGCCGGCCCGGCCTCGACTGCCGGGGGTTTTGCTCGTACTGTTACTTCAAACACGTCCAGGGGACGACGTCGTTCGGCTGCAAGTACTGCCTCCCTTTCCAGAAAGGCTGCGACTACTGTACCCGGGGCGTGCGGGAAGGGTACGAAGGGTTCAAGGACCTCCGCACCGTCGCCGACGAGACGCTCGCAAACCTCCAGATAATGGGCGACGACATCGAGCGGATCACCATCAGCGGTGGCGGGGACCCGAGCTGCTACCCGGCGTTTCGCGATATTGTCGAGTTACTCGGCAGCATGGAGGCGCCGATCCACATCGGCTATACCAGCGGCAAGGGGTTTGACGACCCGGAGATCGCCGACTTCCTCATTGAGAACGGTCTCGCTGAAATCTCTTACACCGTTTTTGCCGCCGACCCGAACCTCCGGCGGCAGTGGATGCACGACCCGACGCCGGAAGCCTCACTCGCGGCCCTCGACCGACTTTGCGGTGCAATCGATGTCTATGCTGCCGCGGTCGTTATTCCCGGCGTCAACGATGGCGAACCCCTGGAACAAACCTGCGCGTGGCTGGAGGAGCGGGGCGCAAAAGGGCTGATCCTGATGCGGTTTGCAAACAGGACGGACCAGGGCCTCATCCTCGGCAACGCGCCGCTGATCGAGGGGCAGCGGGTCCACACCGTCGATGAGTTCCGCGACATCGTCACCAACTTAAACGAACAGTTCTCGATGAAGATCAGCGGTACTCCCCTCTGGGACCCCTCGATCGGTTCGCCCTTTGCAATCCTTCATGAACCCGATCTGCTCAAGAAACTCCCCCGGGTCCGGAAGCGCGCGACGGTGGTCACCGGGAGCGTCGCAGCACCCTTCATCCAGCGCGTCCTCTCGATCCGCGGCGCCACCTCAAGGGTCGTCAAGGTCAGAAAAGAGATCGCCTGCCTCATCACTGCCGACGACCTCGCCGGGGTGAACCTCAAAAGACTTGAAGAGGTCGTGATCATCCCCGGCCGGGCGTTCGTCCACGACGCTGAGGCCCGGGAAATCCTCTCCGCCGACGGCGTCGACCGGGAGGTGGTGCGCGGTCCCGAGATGCTGACGGCCGACGCAGAGATGAGTATGGGCATGACCCGAACGGAAGTGCTTGAGAAGGAGCTCGAAGGATTTTCGGCCCTGATCAACACGATCAACCGTTACGGCCGGTGATGGGCGGGCATGCCGGGAGCGTGAACCGGAAGACAGCGCCGCATGCGGGATGCCCGGACGCCCGGTCCTCCACCCACACCCGACCTCCATAACGCTCGATCAGCGTGCGGACGATATAGAGGCCGAGCCCTTTGCCGCTCTTTGTACCGCTCTTCCTGAATTTTTCAAAGACCCGGGGCTTCTCAACATCCGGGATCCCCGGGCCGGTATCCTCAACCGAGACCACAACGGCCCCCTCCTCCTCCCTGGTGGTGATCCGGATCGAGACGCCGGGACCGCCGAACTTGATGGCGTTTCCGACAAGATTTATGAAGACTGCCGGCAGGAGATCGTCGACGGCGACCCATCGGTTCTGCGGCACGTAGCAGATATCGACGTCGGGAAAGAGATTTATAACACCTTCGACGACGGGATCGAGGGCCGTCGGCCTGGACATCGGGATTTCTTCCGCGATCCGGCGGATCGCCGAGACGTTTCCGATGATCTCGGCGCTCTGTCTGACGGCGACCGCGAGTTTCCCGGCAAGATCCTTCTCCGGCCCGGAAAGCGTCTCCGCAAGAAGGGTAAAGTAACCCAGGGCGGCGGTGTTTGCATTGTTGATGTCGTGCGTCATGAGATCGAGGTAGAAATTCGCCTGCTCGTGGAGCCGCATCCGCTCAACGGCGCTTCCGACTCCACGACCGATGGAGGTGAGCAACTCCCGCTCGTCGGGGGAAAAGACATGAGCGTTCCTGCTGACCAGGTTGACGGCGCCGATGACCCGTCCCCCGGCAACAATGGGGATGCTGGCAAATGCCAGGATTCCGGTTTCGGCGTCCTGCGGATAACAGCGCGGATAATCCTCCACAAAGTACGCCACACCCCGTCCGAGAACTGTGTCGTAAGGCGGGGCGTCCATGTCGACGATCCGTCGAAACAAAAACCCTTTCGAAAGCCCCACTTCAGCGACCCGCTCAGCCCTGAACCGACCGGGGCCGATCAGGTATATGCCTCCTCCTTCAAAATCGAGAAAGTCCAGAGTCATTTTGAGGATGACCGCCAGCATTTCATCCAGATCCGCAGACGATGTGGCGGCTCTGACGACCTGGTTGATGACTGAGAGTTGGGCGTTCCTGCCCCGTGCCCTCGCCTCGGCGAGTTTTTGCTCGGTGATGTCCATGACAGCGACGGCCACACCCGGGTACCCGGCGCTCCCGCCGACGACCGGAGAGGCGGCGAGCCTGGCGTCGATCACCGTTCCGTCGGAACGCCGGAGTCGAAACTCGACGTCTATCCTCCCGCCCTCGTCCCGGTCGATCAGCGCCTTTGCCCGCGGAACGTCGCCCGGATCTACGAAAGAGAGGAAGGAGAGTCCCTGCATCGAACCCGGAGCGCAGCCGAGGATCTCCGTCATCCGGGCACTGGCAAAGATGACGGTGCCCCCCCGTTCGACGACCAGAACCCCTTCATGGAGACTCCTGCCGATCCCGCGCCACAGGCGATCCGCGTTGCCGAGGGCCACCTCCAGATTCCTCGCCATGACGGCGTATCGAACGGCGCAGACCAGGCGTCCGGGAGTGAAGTCCGCGCGAACCAGGTAATCGTCCGCACCGTGCCAGAGTGCACCGACCACCACATCCAGATCGCCACGCGAGATGAGAAGAATAACCGGAATACCGGGGGCTTTATCGTTCACCTCCTCCACAATATCCGGCTTCCGACCGGGGTCAAGCAGGATAAGGTCGAACGATTCTTGCTGGAGAACGTCGAGGGCTTCGTCAAACTGTCGGTAATGGGCCGTTTCTGTCGGTATCCCGCCGCCCCGGAGCGCCTGCTCGGCCCTGTAGGCGTCGTCCGGGCTTCCGGTGATAACGAGCAGCCTGAACGGATCGGGCACCACCATCACACCCCTGCCGGCAGGGTCCGGGTACTGAATGATTTTGACTTCATTCCCCGGCGCATCTCTATCCCTTTTACCCGGGGTCAAAAGATAAGTGTTACTGATAAGTCTCCGCCAGCCGGAGAAATCGCTCGATGACCCATTCGTTCCGGACGTCCGGATGAAAGAGAAGGCCGTAGAGGGGCAGGGAACGGTGCCGGATCGCCTGAACGCACTGGTCGGAGGCAGCAAGGGGTACGAACCGATCCGGGGTCCGGACAGCGTATTCGTGCAGTTCGTACGCCGGGAAGGTCTCCCTCCCGGCAAAGAGCGGATCGGGCGCGAGCACCCGGATGCCGGTCATGCCGATCTCACAGCACGGTTCGGTGCCGCCGCCGAAGACCGCCGCGAGAACCCGCATCCCGGAGGATATGCCGAGCACCGGGCGCTCGAACGCGAGAAGCCACCGGAACATCGCAAGGTGCCCGGCAAATCCGGTGTCCTTCAGTGCCGTTCCGCAGAGGACCACCGCATCCGCAGCCTCGATCTCCGGTGTACCGACGGCGGTATAGTGGCAGGTGGTGAACGGGGTTCCGGTCTCCCGGAGAAACCGTTCAACCGGCCCGACAAACTCGTCCCGGGAGAGCGAGCCGGCCCGGTAACAGAGGTCGACGACCAGGATCATTTCGCCACCAACCCTGCCCGCTCGATCCGGAGGATGCCGTTGTAGTTCCGATAAACGCGCGATGCCTCTTCGATCACTATCCGCTGGGAGAAAAACGGGGCGTCGGTGACAAAGGTCTCAAATTCCCCTCCTTCGCCAGTGAGGGCGATCCGGTACTTCCGGACGATCGTGCGGAGGTCGTCGAGGGTGCGGTGGTCGATCTCCCTTCCGAGCCACGATGCGTCGAAGGGGAAGGCAAAGACACCTGCGATGACGACCCGAAACCCGGCACCGATAAGTTCCTCCATATAGGCTTCCTGGTCCACATTCCAGAGCGGATTGAAGCACCAGAGATCCAGTTCATGGCAGACCCGCTGGACCCGTGTCGCCTGGTAGGCCGAGAGGATCGCCCCGGTAACGACCCCCTCGATCCCGAACTCCTCCCGGGCCCGGAGGAGAGCACGCGCGAGGTCCAGGAGTTCCGCTTCCTTCTCTCCTGCCGTCTCCACCTCCACGAGGGGGAGACCCGCCGCGTCGGCCTGGAGCGCGGTGAGGCCGACGTTCGGGGTGTGGAACATGTAACTTTCCGGGTTCCTGGAGTGGACCGTGATCAGGCAGACAACCTCCTCTTTTTGCATCGCCTTCCAGCAGGCGTAGAGGGAATCTTTCCCGCCGGAGAAGAGCACGCCGAGTTTCATGATCGTTCCTGTATCCATTCTGCCAGGATCGTGATAAACCTCTGCGGCCGCGATCCCCGTACCCCCGGTACGGCTTGATCCAGGCGGAGTGCAATACCTCTTTGACAGCCCGTCACCGGTCGAGGATCAGGACTATATAGGGTCAGCCCTTCACCCGGTGCTGAGCGCTCGGAACGTAGTACGAGGTATGTGGTATGGCAGAAAAAGGTCAATATTCAGAAAATCAAGTTGAAGCGGTGGTTGATTGCATTCTGGTTAATTACCGGGGAGATGCGCGATCAAGGGATCGGGTCATTGACGCGATCCTGGAGTGGGCGGAGGAGCACCCCGACGAGTGGGAACAGTTTCAGGCACGATGCCGGCAGCGTCACGAGGCGCTGGCATAGACTTTTCCGGACCGAACACGGCGTGTCCGTCTCTTTTTCGGCCTTGAAGATCCGAAGCCAGCGGCTCTGCAGAAATGCGGGGAAAATGAGTGCGAGGGGAGCGATTTGAACGCTCGAACTCCTTCGAGACAAGGCCCTCAACCTTGCGCCTTTGACCTGGCTTGGCAACCCTCGCCCAGAACATGCCCTAGGCTTGAACCGATACGGAAGATACATCGGTTGCGCTTCCGCGCCCCGTTTACCTCACTTAATTTGTTGTCATACCTGAAATACCTTTGTGCTGGATGCGGCAGAGGAGGCTGCTGGCACCAGTCGGAGAAGAGAAAGGGCACCCGTGCCGGGGAACACGGCGAGAACACCGGTGTCGGTCCCCCGGAAACTCCGGGGATAAGAGCCAGAACACGGCACAGCGGCCGGCCAACCGCTCTTCGGAGCCAGTCCAACGGACTATCTGTCCCGTCTGCGGTGTCTACGCCATATCAGGAAAGCAAGTTCCATCACCGCTGATGAGTCCATCTCACCCACATTTACGTCAGGCCACTCTATCTGCTCTGATATAAGGAATGGCGGGGCGGCCTCTGGGGCAACCTCCAATTCATGCTGAGCAGGTAGGGGTAGACGGAGACATGGAGCCAGACGGTCGGTCATCCAGGTGAGGTTTCCTGCCAGCCCGTATCTTTTCCGGAGAGGGAGCCGAGTGCTGGTATTACTCTCCATCCTTTCGTAAGACCAGATAGGAATTTATGACAGCACGACAGGGCATCTCCTCCAGAAGCCCGATCTTCGAGAGTTCCTTGAGCAGATTCTCATACCTGCGCGCCGATTCCTCCTTCTTTCGTTCCCTATCTCCGGGGACCTTTGGATCATAGGCATACATAGTTTCAAGGGTATCGAGGGGTTCGATGGCGCCGTCTTCCCATATTCTGGCATGTTCGTCTCCGAAATGATGGAAACGATAGAACTCCATGTATTCATAACCGTCAGCCTCCCCGAATACCCAGTTGAACTGGAAGTTCGCGATCCGCATCGACCCGCTTTTTCGTTCGTGCAGGGCGTCCATCGGGATCTCAAATGTTTCCCGGTAACTCTCCTCAAAATGGCGGTTTATCTCTCGAAATGTCGCACCGATTCTCTCCATCGAACCCTTTACCATACCATATACAGATTCGGAGCCGTCCATAAATGTAATCGTTCAACCCGCTTACCGTCATGCCCAAAACTCAAGAGAACGCCACACGGTTGTTCCCGACATCCCGGACGAGCACATAATACCCGGAAACACCTTGCCCGTGTCGCATAAGGGAGAGAAAACCGGCCTCCAAGACCCCCCAGCCGGATCTATCACACCGCCACGACCCCGAGGGTTTGGAATGAAATCTTGTGCAAACACCGCGCACAGATCAGCTGAACGTGACATCCAGTATCATCATCGTTACAAAACCGACAAGCAGGCTCATTGTGGCGAGATCCGTATTTCCATGCCTCTGCGATTCGGGGATCACTTCTTCCCCGACGACGAAGATCATTGCACCGGCAGCAAAGGCAAGGGCATACGGGAGCAGCGGCTGGACGACGAATACCAGAGCCGCCCCGAAAACGGCAGCAATCGGCTCTACAATCGCGGAAAGTTGGCCATACATGAAACTCCGGGTCCGGGAGTAGCCTTCCCCGGCGAGCGGGGCCGATACGGCAAAGCCTTCCGGGAAGTTTTGCAGACCGATGCCGATTGTAAGAGCAATCGCCGCCCCCAGGGCCTCATGGGAGAGGCCGGCAGCGACAGCGCCAAACGCTACCCCGACCGCAAACCCTTCCGGGATGTTGTGCATCGTGATGGCGATCACGAGAAGCGTTGTCCTGCGAAGAGACGATCTCGGCCCTTCCGCCTCCGGCAGAGGGTATCCCGGGTGGATATGCGGGAGCAGAGCATCGAGACCGCGCAGGAACACGCCGCCGGCGAGGAACCCGACCGCTGCCGGAATGCTGGCCCCAAGGCCGGTCGAGCCGGAGAGTTCGATTGCGGGCAACAGGAGCGACCAGAAACTGGCAGAAAGCATAACACCGGCTGCAAACCCGAGCATGCCGTCAAGTCTCCGACGGTCCGGCTCCCGCGAGAAAAAAACGCCCGCAGCACCGAGAGCGGTCAAGCCCCAGGTGAAAAGCCCGGCAAGAAGCGCCTGGAGAACCGGATTCAACCCGGCAAAATAATCGAGCATGCTGTTACTCCGATGTGGTGCACGGACCTGCGGTTTGGTTATTGGACAAGCCGGGATTTAATACCCGGGCAATCGACAGCGGTTCATTGAAAAAGTAAGGAAAGGTGCCATTCCCTATTGAAGAAACTTTGAAACAAACAACGACATCTCTCCTCCCCACAGGGAATGGCCCTGAGGGTCCATCCCAGAAAATGCGGAGAACCATGACCCCTCCCCGACCTTCCCGTTGAGGATCGAGAGTTCAACTCCCGTCTTCTCCGCCACTTTTCCATCCCTATCTAATCGCGACCGACCCCGGCCGACCGATTGTCTTTTTGGTGTTCGTCCGTTGAGTATATAGTCCTTGAGATGAGACGGCAACGAGAATGAACGATGTACAAGAGGTCACGCCATCTCCCCGCGGGCAACGTCCTTCCCTGCAAGGATCTCCCGCAGGTGCTCCCGGGCGGTCTCGAGCCAGAGGTCGATAGCCACCTTCACTTCGGAGAGCGCCTCCTCTTCGGTCTCGCCGAACGCGGGGCACCCCGGAAGCTCCGGGGCAACGGCGATGAACCCCTCGTCCTCGTCGCTCGGGACGATCCAGATCGAATAGGTCATCGGCTGCCTGCCTCTTCCGAGAGCAACGCCGAATAGACTGCCCGGATCTTTGGTTCGACTGCCGGGATCTCATGCTGCACCACATCGAGGACGATCTCCCACCTGACGCTGAAGTAACCGTGGATCAGTCTGTCCCGCATCCTCGCCATACCGTTCCAGGGAATGTCGGGATACCGTGCCCTGACATCGGGAGAGAGGTTCTTCGACGCCTCCCCGATGACCTCAAGGCTCCGGAGAACCGATCGCTTCATCATCTCATCCTGGACGATCTCCTCAAAAGAACGGTCGGCAAAATAGGTCTGGAGAAACTCCATCTCCTCGATAATGTGGGCGAGGTACACGGAGTCACGCCTCACACCAGACCACCTCACTCTCCACATCCTGCCGGATGAGCGGGTCGATCCCCCCGACGATGAGCAGGTCGACTTTTCGCCCGTAGAGATCTTCCAGGAAATCGGCGAGTGCCATGAAGTTCCGAAACGTGAGGCGGTCCGGTGGTAGTTCGACCAGCACGTCCACGTCGCTCTCCGGCCGGTCATCACCGCGGGCGGTCGACCCGAAGATGCCGATCTTCGTCACGCCGAACCGTTCCCGGAGCAGCGGGAGCACTTCTTCGAGCTGAACGACGAAATTGCTCTTCTCCCCGCGTTGTGCTTGGGCCGTCATATGGGTTCTGCTCGCCTCCTGATCGTACCTGGGGGTGAGGAGATGATGAATGTTGTCGTCCGCGGCTCTGGCCTACAGGTTAAACGAATTGCAGATCCTATGCTTCTTCTGCAATCATCTCCCTGATCAACCAGAA
>ENA-UOOK01005758-UOOK01005758.1-fermentation-metagenome-genome-assembly--contig:-NODE-5758-length-12285-cov-9.067621_pt1 | contig 12285 bp, 12 predicted proteins | sample MGYA00245777_ERZ724023 | MGnify/ENA primary metagenome ERZ724023 (study PRJEB28704, sample SAMN03018312) | fermentation metagenome | biome: anthropogenic terrestrial biome; feature: soil; material... | reverse complement strand
TGTAGCGAGAGAGAGAATTGAACTCTCGACCTCATGATTATGAATCATGCGCTCTAACCATCTGAGCTATCTCGCCAACTAATTATTTCACTGAACCTCCGACCTTCCCGGTCCGCGGGTCGGCGGAAAAGGAGCGTCTTTATCCCTCTGAAACCTGTGTTTTTCGAGGCTGCAAATATAAATATTTTTTCATTTTGCCGGACAAACTTTTTCTTTTCATCTATTATTTTTATATTGCATGATAGTCCTTCCCGGAAATGAGAACCAGATTTGAAATTGAATACACTCTAAATACACCCGTAAGAGTTCTTTACGACAGACTAAGCACTCCTGAAGGTATTTCAGAATGGTTCGCTGACAATGTCACCGTCGACGGTGATATCTTTACCTTTCATTGGGATAAAACAGAAGCAAGAGCCAGGCTCATATACGCGAGGGAAAACAAAGCCGTCAGATTCGACTGGCTGGACTTCGCTGACACCGAATCAAACTTCTTTGAATTCAAGATTATGATCCATGAACTCACCAATGATACTGCACTTATTATCACCGACCATGCAGAAGAGGATGAGATCGAAGACGCCCGCGACCTCTGGGATACCCAGATATCATACCTGAAAAAAGTTCTCGGCGTCACCGAGTGAGAGAGCTTTGCATCTTTCTCAAAAATAACGTACGTTTGCACCACATCTGTAACAATGAAGAAGATCGATCTGTTCATGATAAGATCGTTTATCGGGCCACTGGTCCTGACGTTCTTTATTGTGCTCATTATTTTCATTCTCCAGTTCCTCTGGATGTATGTCGATGACCTGGCAGGAAAAGGTCTGGAACTCAAAGTTCTCGGAGAACTCCTCTTCCAGTTCTCACTTACTTTCGTTCCGCTGTCACTCCCACTGGCAATTCTCCTTGCTTCCCTGATGACCTTCGGTAACCTCGGCGAGTTCCTTGAACTGACAGCTCTCAAATCTTCCGGCGTTCCTTTGCAGAGGATAATGATGCCCCTCTTTGTCTTCACCTCCCTGCTCGCAATAGGATCATTTCTCTTCGCAGACTACATCCTCCCCATGTCAACACGAAAAGCGAGGACACTGCTGACTGACATCCGCAGGATGCGTCCCGAACTCAATATCCAGGCAGGAACCTTCTACAATGGCATCGACGGCTTCAGCATCAAGATAACTGACAAGGACCCCGAGACAAACCGCCTCGACGGGATCTATATCTACGATCACAGGGATGGAATAGGAAACACCGCGGTCATATATGCAGACTCCGGTTACATGAATGTGACAGCCGATGAGAGCGGTCTCATCCTGACACTCTATAATGGACATGCATACAAGGACATAGAGGAAAAAAACGTACCCCAGGAGAAGAAGAAATATCCATTCAGACGTGACAGGTTCTCAGAACAGACCATGGTGGTGGAATTGGAAGGCTTCGGTCTGAACCGGTCTGGCATGGATATCTACCGCTCCAACTACGCGATGCTGAATACAGCCGACCTCACGTTCTTCATTGACTCGCTTTCAACCAGGTTCCGGTCAAGGACTGACGCTTATTTCTCAGAGTTCAACCAGACCAGGCTCATGACCACCTCGCAGTATACCTACAGGGGCATTAATCAGGAGGATGACTCCCTTGCAATATGGAATACACAGAAGTTCAATGCGCGTGCTGCCTTCGACACCCTGAGCTACAATGACAGGAGCGCCACTATCAGCAGGGCCTTGAGCTTCGCCCGCGATGGCACCTCATTCATGATCGAAAAGAGCGAGGCTCTCGTGGCGGAAGCAAAGAACCTCCGGAAATACGAAGCTGAGAAGTATAAAAGATTTACCCTTCCATTTGCCTGTCTGGTCTTCTTTTTTATCGGGGCACCGCTTGGAGCAATTATCCGGAAGGGCGGACTCGGAACCCCGGCTGTGATCTCTGTGCTCTTCTTCGTGATATACTATGTGATCACCCTCTCCGGCGAGAAGTTCGCCAAGGAATTGATAATAAGCATACCCTTGGGTATGCTTGCCTCCACCATTATCCTCCTCCCGATAGGTGCGTTCCTGACCTATAAGGCCACCACTGACGCAGCCGTAATGAATGCCGAGACATATATCCTCTTCTTCAGGAAGATAGGAACCTTCCTTACCGGCATTAAGCCCGACAAGGATGATGAAGGTACTGGTACTGACGCCTAGGCCTCTGTGGCCCGTACATGATGGTGCAACAGTGGCATCAGCCCGCTGCATCAGCGGCTTGACCGCTGCCGGAGCAGATGTGACGGTGCTTTCGATGATAACAGAAAAACACCTCGACTCCGGAATGGCCGTCTCCGGCGTTAAGCCTGAATATGTAAATGATTACCTCACTGTTCGGGCAGATACAAAGATCAGGCTCCTCCCCATGATCCTGAACCTGCTCTTCTCCGGTGAGCCGTATGACCTCACACGATTCAGGTCTGCGGAATACTCCGAAATGCTTCGTACACTGCTCACAGGAAAACACTTCGATCTTATACACTGTGAGGGATTGCCATTTGCACTCTACCTTGATGAGATCAGAAGCATTACCACTGCTCCTGTAGTCCTCAGGGCTCATAACCTTGAACACAGGATCAGGGCAATGATGTCCGTCAATGACTCAAATCTGTTCCGTAAATATTACCTGTCTGTCCTCTCACGGAGGCTGCTGGAACTGGAAACTGAGGCGGCCAGGCAGTTTGACGCTGTGGTGCCAATCAGCGAGACTGACGCCTCCTGGTTCAGATCAATAGCCGGAGACAAGCTGGTGTTCCTGTCAGAGACCGGGGCAGACGAGGCTCTGATGCTCCCGGAGCCTCCGCCGGAGAACCCAAAGGTCGGATTCATCGGGGCGATGAACTGGCAACCCAATACAGACGGGTTAAAATGGTTCATTTCCGAAGTATGGCCCGAAGTCACATTAAAGATCCCGGCAGCAACCCTCCATGTTGCCGGAAGAGGCCTTCGTCAGGGTGCAACCCTGCCCTCCGGATTAAACATATTCAATGAAGGGGAACCGGATGACGCCCGGAAATTCATGGCTGCAAACCATGTAATGATAGCCCCGCTCTTCGCCGGAAGCGGCATCCGGATAAAGATCATTGAGGCTATGAGTACAGGCAGGCCGGTGGTTGCCACCCCTGTAGCAGTAGCCGGACTGCCGGTCGAAAACGGCCGGGAACTAATGGTGGCCTCAAACCCGGCGTCATTCAGCACCGCCATTATCAGACTGCTGGAAGAACCTGAACTAAGAACTTTAACGGGGAGGGCAGCTGTCAGCCTTGTGAAGGAGAGATATCATAACAGCACAATAACGGCACGGTTGATTGAATTCTACAAGAAACTGAAACATGGCAGCTGAAACGATACTGGCAATCACAATTGCATTGCTGGCATGGACCTATCTTGTCTATCCGGCAGCAGTCATCCTGGCAGCAAACCTGAAAAAGAGGCGGTATATGTCCGATCCTGAAGTAACCGGATCACTGCCCTCGGTCACCGTGGTGATGTCTCTGCATAATGAGAAAGAAGTAGCCGGGAGAAAGATAAGCAGCATGCTGGCCTCGGATTATCCGGGTGATAAGCTGAACTTCATCATTGGTTCAGACGGCTCTACCGATGGAACCGGTGCTGTTGTCAGCGCTCATGCGAACGCAAATCCGCAAATTCAACTCATCATTAACGCTGAAAGAAGTGGAAAAGCAGCCATGCTCAATGAACTTGCATCAAAGGCAACAGGAGAAATCCTGATCATAACTGATGCCAATGTGATGTTTACCCCTTCAGTTGTCAGAAAGCTGGCAGAGGGATTCGCCGATCCTACTACCGGATTATGTGATACCACTGTCTGTCCTCTGTCCTCTGCTGATACCGGAATAATGAGGCAGGAGATCATGTACAGCCGCTATGAAACAATCCTTAAGAGAGCCGAAGGAGTTCTCTGGGGAGCCATGCCCGGGCCATACGGCGGTTGTTATGCAGTGCGCAGGGAACTCTTTCCACGGCTTCCTGATAATATCCTGGTTGACGACCTTTATGTGGGTTTGTCAGTTCTGAAAGAGAACTACAGGGCGTTCAACAATCCGGATGCAGTAGTCTATGAAGATACCCAGCCTGACATGATTGAGCAATTCCGAAGGCGGACCAGGATTGCTGCCGGATCATTCCAGAACCTGTTCCGGTTCGGACTAAGTTTCTCAAGAAGACCCGGTGTTGTTTTTGCTTTTCTTTCCCATAAGATAATGAGATGGTTAACCCCCCTCCTGCTGATGCTGTTTTTCATGACAACGGTCATTCTTTCAGGCCGGTCTGATTTCTATTTTTGTCTGACAGCAGTTCAGCTGATTTTCATAATTTTGTCAGCGCTTGACCTCGCGCTTGACAGGAAGGGGAAAAAATTACTTTTTCAGCGTTATGTGACCCAGTTCCTGTTGATGAATGCAGCGCTGGCAGCAGGGTTTGTGAAGGCAATAAGAGGGATTGAAAACGGGATATGGGAACCCACCAAACGTGTTTAAAATGACTGATAAGACAAAGCTGAATACAATCAATGAAGCCATCGGGGAGATCAGGAAAGGCCGGGTGGTTATTGTCGTGGATGATGAAGACAGGGAGAACGAAGGCGATTTCATCTGTGCAGCTGAACTGATCACACCGGAAATTGTAAATTTCATGGCAACGCACGGTCGCGGACTGATCTGCGTACCCCTCCCTGAAGAGAGATGTGAAGAACTTGAACTCAACATGATGGTGGGTCACAACACTTCTCTTCACGAAACTCCGTTCACAGTGTCAGTTGATCTTCTGAGTCCTGAGACAACTACCGGAATATCGGCCAGAGACAGGGCTCTTACTATCAAGGCACTGGTAGATCCTTCAACAAAGCCTTACCAATTGGGAAGACCAGGGCACATCTTCCCCCTTAAAGCCCGCACAAAAGGCGTTCTCCGAAGGGCAGGGCATACAGAGGCAGCCGTTGACCTGACCAGACTCGCAGGACTGAATCCGGGGGGTGCACTGGTGGAGATAATGAACGAGGATGGAACCATGGCTCGCCTGCCTGACCTGATCAGGCTCTCCGAAAAATTAGGGATCAAGATAATATCAATCAGGGACCTCATACGTTACCGCCTTGGAATTGAATCAATAGTGGAGATGGGAGAGCAGGTCAAGCTGCCCACCGAGTATGGCGATTTCGACTTCATTCCCTTCAGGCAGGTCAGTAACGGCCTTGAGCATGCTGCCCTGGTAAAGGGGCAGTGGACCAAGGATGAACCTGTCCTGGTACGCGTACATTCCTCTTGCTTCACCGGTGACATATTTGCATCGAAGAGGTGTGACTGCGGACCACAACTTCACAAGGCAATGCAGATGGTCGAAGCCGAAGGAAAAGGGGCAATTATTTATCTCAGCCAGGAAGGAAGAGGTATCGGCCTGATTAACAAAATCCGGACCTACAAGTTGCAGGAGCAGGGGCGTGACACCGTGGAGGCAAATATTGAACTGGGTTTCCGCGAAGATGAGCGCGACTACGGTATCGGAGCCAACATTATGAGGGGCATAGGGCTCGGAAAGGTAAGGCTTATCTCGAACAACCCGGTTAAGAGGGCAGGACTCGAAGGATACGGTATCTCTATCGTGGAGACCATACCCCTGATCATTCCTCCCAACCAATACAACTCGTTTTACCTCGAGACAAAGGCCACCAAGATGGGTCACAGCATCACCTGCTACAAGACGCCAACAAAAGGCGAAAATGACTGAGTCACCACTGCGCATAGTATTCATGGGGACGCCGGAATTTGCCGTTGCGAGCCTGAAAGCCCTGCATGAAACGGATTTTAATATCGTTGCGGTGGTAACTGTTCCTGACAGGCAAGCCGGCCGTGGCCGCAAGATTACCTTCAGCCCTGTTAAAGAGTACGCACTGAAAAATCAGCTTGCACTCCTGCAACCTGAGAAACTGCGTGACACGGCATTCATCTCCGCTCTCAGGGACCTAAATGCTGATCTGTTTGTGGTGGTGGCCTTCCGGATGCTTCCCGAGACAGTCTGGAGCATGCCACCGCTCGGGACGTTTAACCTGCATGCATCACTGCTTCCGCAGTACAGGGGTGCAGCACCTGTAAACCATGCCATCATTAATGGCGAAACCAGGACAGGCGTTACCACATTCCTCATTGACAAAGAGATAGATACAGGAAAGATCCTGCTCTCACAGGAGACAGAAATATCTCCAGACGACACCGCAGGCAGCTTGCATGACCGTCTGATGGAGATAGGCGCTTCCCTTGTGGTTGAGACTGCCAGGGGATTATGTGCCGGCACTCTTTTACCGGTGCCCCAGCAAAAGATCCGTCACATACAACTGAAACCGGCGCCAAAGATATTTCCTGCTGACACGGTAATCAGATGGGAAGAGAAGGCAGAGAAGATTCATAACCTCATCAGAGGCCTTTCTCCCTACCCGGGTGCAACAACCATGCTAAGGAAGGAAAGCGAAGGTTTCAGACTGAAAATACTGGGCAGCGCCATAAGTAATGATTTCACCGGCACCATACCCGGAACGATAATCGTGAAGGAGAAATCAAGGTTCCTTGTCGCCTGCGGTCAGGGCACCATCGAGATACTTTCCCTTCTCCCCGAAGGACGAAAGAAAATGAGTGCAGCTGAGTTCCTTCGAGGTTTTGATCCGTCAGAATGGGAAATGGACTGACCTCTGCTACCTTAACCTGATTTTCTGCCCCGGGCGGCATTCAGTACCCTCATCCATCAGGTTCATCTTATACAGCGATGAAAGCTTAACGGCATATCTCTGTGAGATGCTGTACATGGTCTCACCTGCCTCTGCTGTATGAACCGACAGTCCCTGCGCCGCCCTGGCACGCTTAGGCTGCAGATACAGAACCTGTCCTGGAACCAGAGGTGCACCCGCCGTAAGTTCATTGTAGCGGGATATCTCCCACATAAGAAGCTGATGCCGCTCAGCAAGCGATTCATAGGTATCACCTTCCCCGATAATGATGTATTCCACACCGTTGTTCTCTAGCGTTTTCTCACCCGTAGTGATGCTGATCACCTTGACAGGCTCTTCTTCATCCCTGACACTCGCCTGTTTATCAGACACCTGCTGCACCTGTGTACCAGACCCTTTTACTGCCGGCTGAGGTGTTACAGTAGTCTTTGCGGGTGTTGACACAGCGGGCGCCGGCGCCGTATCACTTCTCACCAGTGGTGAGCCGGATGACAGCTGTGAAACAATTGGTGAGGCACTTCCTGAATCATAAGCCCACAGGCCGTATTCTTCGATCTTGCGTATAAGCAGGTCAGGATATTTTGGGTCGGTGGCATAACCAGCTTTTTTGAGTCCGTGTGCCCAACCTTTGTAGTCAGTGGCCTTCAGACTGAAAAGGTCACTGTAGCGCGAACCATTCACCAGGAAGTCGGAATGATCCCTGTATGACTCCTCGGGGGAATTGTATGACCTGAAACACTCGTTCCTGCGGTTGTCATCATGGTATATCCTTCCCCCTGACCAGTCACTGTGACACTTGATGCCAAAATGGTTGTTGGCCTGTGTGGCCAGCCGGCTGCGCCCGTAGTTCGACTCCAGCATGCCCTGAGCCAGGGTAATGCTTGCAGGAATACCGGATCGTTTCATCTCACTTACTGCCAAATTGCCGTATTTGATGATATATTCCCTGGCATAATCCGTGGCCGGACCTGGGGAGGGGGTACTCCTGGCTGCCTTTCTCGCCGGGCTGCAGGAAGTAAACAGCAGAACAGACAGAAGGATTAAATATAAAAACAGGTTTTTCATCCGAAGCCTTTTGGCAAAAATAAGAAAATGTCGGCAGCCCCGACAAATCATGCTACCGGCGGTTAAAATATTATTACTTTTATGGCACTGTAAATCACTGTTATTGTCTATGAAAAAGAGAGAATCAATCATCTCTTTCCTTGAATACAGCAGCGAGGATGAGTTGCCGGCAATGGAAAAGGCACTGGTTGGAGAGGCCGTAAGGGCAGCATCGGGAGCATATGCACCCTATTCACTGTTCATGGTGGGAGCAGCTTTACTGCTTGACAACGGGGAGATTGTAAAAGGTGCCAATGTGGAAAATGCTGCTTACCCCTCAGGAAGCTGCGCCGAGAAAACCGCGCTGTCATATTCGGTTGCCAACTTCAGTGATAAGAAAATTTTGGCGATAGCAATCGCCGCCCTGGCAGATGGCTCGCTGACCGAGGAACCGGTGCCGCCCTGCGGTAACTGCAGGCAGATGCTGATCGAAGAAGAACAGAGGAGCGGTGGTCCGATAAAGGTCATACTGGCAGGTAAATCTGCCATTTATGTCCTTGAAAACTGCCAGGCCCTGATGCCCCTCAGTTTCACCGGGAGAAACCTTGGCAGGTAACTTTCGATTTGAGAATTGAGATTTGAGATTTGCGATTTTCCTTCACAGACCGCAAGACCGCAAGACCGCAAGACTTTCAGACCCTCAGACTTTCACTCTCCCACCACAAGCTGAAATCCGCTGCCATGAATATTTTTCAGGACGATCTGCGGATCATCACTCAGGTATTTCCTCAGCTTGGTGACGTAAACATCCATGCTTCGGGCAGTAAAATAATCATCTGCACCCCATATCTTCTTGAGTGCTGCCTCCCTGCTGACCAGTGCGTTGGGTGAGAGGGCCAGCATCTCAAGCAACTGTCCCTCCTTGGGTGAAAGCTGCCGCTCCTGGTCGCCCAGCGCAAGGGTGCGTAACCGCGAATTGAAAATATATTTCCCTATCTCATATATGTCGCGTGTCCCGTCCTGAACGTCCCTCCTGGCAATGATAGCCCTGATCTTGCATAGCAGGATATCAGTGTCAAAAGGCTTCGTAATATAATCATCGGCCCCTACTCCATAACCCTTCAGCAGGTCCTCTTTCAGCTTCTTAGCAGTAAGGAAGATAATGGGGATGACCGAATTCATGACTCTGATCTCCGTTGCAATTGTGAAACCGTCGACATGCGGCAGCATTACATCGAGTATGCAGAGGTCATAGACCCCTTTGCGGAATGTTTCCACAGCCATCTTACCGTCATCTACGAGATCAACCTCGAAATCATTTATCTCAAGATATGATTTCAGTACCGATCCGAAGCTCACGTCATCCTCTACCAGAAAAATCTTTGCGTTCTTCCTGCTCATGCTCTTGTTTCATTCCTGAATGGTAAAAATACTGTAAAAACGCTTCCTTCCCCCTGCTCGCTCTCAACGGTAACAGTTCCTCCATGGGCATCGGTAACGGCTTTTACGTAGTTAAGTCCCAGCCCGAAACCCTTAACGTTGTGAATATTGCCGGTAGTTTCACGGTAAAATCGTTCGAATACCCTGTTCTGGACTACCTTGCTCATTCCTATACCCCTGTCTGCCACAATCAGGAAAATCCCGCTGTCATTGCTGCGTGTGGTCACTGAAATGTCAGGCGCCTCCTCCGAGTATTTGTTGGCGTTGTCAAGAAGGTTATGCACCAGGTTGCGCAGGTGTTCGGTGTCTCCGGATATGATGCTGTTTTCCGCATCGAGATAGCGTCGGACCACACCTCCCCTGTCAGTCACCTGTATCTCAATAGTGTCAATAGCCTGGTTGATAACTTCATGTAAATCGATAGGAGCAAATTTAAAATCCATCTCATGCTTGTCAAGGGTGGCGATCTGCAGGATAGTCTCCACCTGCCTGTTCATCCGGGAGTTCTCCTTTTTGATCATGCTGATGAAATGACGTACCCTGTTTTCATCAGTTATGACCCGGCTGTTTGCAATGGTATCAGCGGCAAGTGAGATCGTGGCTATAGGCGTTTTAAACTCATGCGTCATGTTGTTGATGAAGTCAGCCTGCATCTCAGAAGTCTTCTTCTGCCTTATGATGAACCAGAGGCTGAGGGCAAAGGTCGAGAGTATTATCAGGAGAAACAGGCCAAACCCACCCAGCATCAGGCCCATGGTTCCAATCACATAGTTTGTTTTCCTGGGGAAGACGACTGAAAGTATCTCTCCCCTTCTGAACAGGTCCTGGGTAAACAGGCTTACCTTGTACGGGCTATCCAGAAAATCTTTTCTCTTCGCTCTTTCAATGACGCCGTCTATTATGGAATCGCCCCGGATGACTGCAAATTCAAACGGCGTCTCTATTCCTGATGCTGCCAGCTCACCCTTCAGGGTTTGCAGCAATTCCTCCTTGTTTATCTCCCTGTTCCTCTCCCAGACAAACATCTCAGATGCCAGCTGGTTGCTCATCGACTGGAACTCAATTGCCTGCTGCTGCATCCACCTCATGTATTCATCAGAGCCTACCACAAAGCTGCTGCCCATTTTTTCCCTGGCCTCCTGGCGGGTGACCTTCATCCTGACAGGCGGGTTGTCATTTTCAGACACGATTATTTCCACTGAATCACTTTCTGAGGTGGTCTGGCTCTGGAAGGAGTAGCTCCTGACAGTGGGATTCTGTGATGCAGATCGCTCAATTGCCTGAGGAAGCGCTGAATATCCCCTGATGAACATCTCATTGAGGAAATTCATTCTCCGGTTCGTCTCCATGGAGTGCGCGGTATTGCGGAGACTGTTGATCACAAAGAAATCAAACTGCTCGTTCTGAGCCCTGACAGAATTGCTGATCCATGTCACCTGAACCCATACGATAGCCACTACGGATACTACCATCAACACTATCAGACCCGTGAATTTCTTCATGTTCATGGTGTAAAATTATACATATTAATAATGTCGATATCCGTTTTAACTTTTTGTTAACCAGTTTTAACCTCACTTTAACCCCTCCCTGGATTTTTTGGGTTACTTTTGTACTGTCAGAAAATAAGTTCAGGAAATGACAAACGCATTACCGACAGTTACCGCAATAGTGGCAACCCTGCTCGCAGGAACGTTGACCCTCTCAGCACAGGAAGTCAGGGAAACTGAGAAGAAGGTAGTTATTGTCACAGTTGAAGAAAACGGGCCGGTAAAAGACTCAATAGTCATTGAGGGTGATACAGTCAGGTTCGAAGATGGCAACCTGATAATTGAAACGGGTGAAGGCAAAAGAATCATCCGTAAACCCGGGAAAGGGAGCAGAATGGTATGGAATGCCACATCAGCCGGTCTTCCCGGACGCATTGAGGACTGGGGAGCAGGACCGGGCAGGGCCATGACCTTGATGCCGGAAGAAAAAGAAGGAGTTTTTTACAACATTTCTGTCGACGGAGTTGTTGTAAACATAAGAGCTCCCAAAGAAAAAGCCGGGGAGGCTGACAAGATACTCAGCGAGGTAAAAAAGATACTGATGAAGAAATGAGCATTTCTTACGGTCCCGCCCGGGCCCGGAAAATCATCAGGTGGTTGATTTAGGTTAGTTTTAGGTTAAGTTGGGAAGAGGCGCAGCAGAGGCGCCTCTTTTTTAAATACAATAAGGCTTGATACTGTGAAAAGTGTTGCCAGGTCTGCCCTGCACGCAATTATCAGACGTTTTTAAAGAGCTTCCAGATGCGGTCATCAGGCAGCGGTGCCACAACATTAATCTCCTCATTCCGTACCGGGTGAATGAATGAGATCCTCCTGGAGTGCAGAGAAATCCCGCCACCCTCATTAGAACGCTTTGCCCCGTATTTCAGGTCTCCCCTGATGGGGCACCCTGCAGCAGCCAGCTGCGCCCTGATCTGGTGATGTCTGCCTGTAAGAAGGTCAATCTCAAGCAGGTAGTATCTCTCGGAACGAGCCAGTATCCTGTATGAAAGTTCTGCGCTTTTTGAGCCTTTAACTTCCTTATCATAAACATATGACTTATTCTGCTTCTCATTCTTCTTCAAAAAGTTCTGCAGGGAGCCTTCTTCAGCCGGCGGCCGGTCAGTGACTATGGCCCAGTAGCTCTTCTTTACATCCCGTGTCCTGAAGAGCTCACTGAGGCGGGTGAGCGCTTTTGAAGTACGTGCATAGACAACACATCCGCTGACCGGTCTGTCAAGGCGGTGTACCACACCCAGGAACACATCCCCGGGTTTGCCGTATTTGTCTTTGATATATGACCTTACTATATTGTCAAGTGACTCATCCCCTGTGCCGTCGCCCTGCACCAGGTCCGATGAGCGCTTGTTGACTATGATTATGTGATTGTCTTCATGCAGTATTTCCGGCAGATCCTTTTGCATCACATTCTTCTTCTTACTTCAGTTTAACCATGATTTTACCTCCACCGGACCCACAATTCGCAAATCGCAAATCG
>ENA-UOOK01005757-UOOK01005757.1-fermentation-metagenome-genome-assembly--contig:-NODE-5757-length-12285-cov-32.897711_pt1 | contig 12285 bp, 10 predicted proteins | sample MGYA00245777_ERZ724023 | MGnify/ENA primary metagenome ERZ724023 (study PRJEB28704, sample SAMN03018312) | fermentation metagenome | biome: anthropogenic terrestrial biome; feature: soil... | reverse complement strand
TCTATCACAGCAACTGCTAGAGGAATTCTTGCCTCTGGTAAACCAACCATCAAGGCCGTCTGACAAGCAGCATAAACTTTAGGACCCAAACTCGGATTAGCCAAACCAACATCTTCATAAACAATGACTAATAAGCGCCTGATAATTGATTGTAAATCTTCTATCACAAGTAATCTTGAAAGATAATGAAGACTGGCTTGAACGTCACTACCTCTAATTGATTTTTGAAAAGCAGATAAAATATCAAAGAAACTGGACCCATCACCATCTAATCGAAGTGACTTATCACCGATGGCTCTTTTAACAATACTTAACGTAATTAAGGGTTCTTTTGCGCCATATATTAAAGTAGCTTCTAACATATTTAATGCTGTTCTTACTTCATTATTAGATCGTTCCGAGATATAACTAATCACTTCATTGGATACTTCACCATCGTAAGTAATCTCATCACTATGAATTGCTTTAAGTAAAACTTTTTTTATATCTTCAGATTCAATATCTTCAACTTTAAAGATATGGCATCTTGATCGAATAGCTGGATTAACAGCGCTATAGGGATTAAGTGTGGTGATGCCAATAATCGTTATTTTACCATTTTCCACAAACGGTAATAAATAATCTTGAACATCGGTTTTCATTCGATGAATTTCATCAATGATTAACACAATATCACGATACATCGTGGTATCAGAAATTTCTTTTAGTAAGGCTTTGTTGTCAGTAGAGGCGTTAAAATGATAAAAATCCATACCCGCATTTTGAGCTGTAATTAAAGCGATAGTGGTCTTACCCGTACCGGGACTTCCGTATAAAATAAAACTGATTAAGTTTTTTCTTTCCAGCATCGTTTTAATAATGCCATTGGGTCCAACCAAATGATCTTGACCAACAACATCTTCAAACGTACTCGGTCTTAACCTGTGTGCGAGTGGTTTCATATAACTACCTTATTCCTACCTATATAACTAATTATATCATAATTACTTAATTAAATAGGAAAAAAAGTATAAAACTAATTTTTTGACACTAAAAAAATAGACAGCCAATAAACGTCTTAATGAAGCGCTAGATTGTCTTTTTTGTATCTTGTGCAATTACAAAAGTTGGAAAGGGAGTATTGACATTCCAACATGTTATGGTATTATGAAGCTGAAATTGATATAACATTGCCTAAGAATAGACTTACTTTGAATTTAGGATTATGTGTAAACTGAAACGATAGACTCTTCTTAGGTAATTTAAGGAGAGTTTTTTGCTTATAAAAAGCATATAAGCTAGAAAACTAATTAGTTAATTTTTACATTAGTAGAAAGAGTGATTATTGTGAAAAATTACTTATTGTTTGAGTTGATTATTTTGCGAATATAAAACTTATATATTAGAATTTATTAGCTAATCATATTATAAGAAAGGAGAAAAAAATGCGGATTTATAAGAAAATAACTAATATAGTTTTAACATTAATTTTAAGCTTATTTGTTATGAATAGTATTAATGTATCTGCTGATGATGTCGTTCCAACAGATTTTACCACAATATACACTAATACGAATAATAATATTACTTCTAATATCATTGATGATTTTGGGGTATTTAGATTTTATAATTATGGTACAAGATTTGTTGAAGTAACTTTAACAGCAACGAGTGATGAAAATATTTTTTATCCAACTGGTTCTTTTTTAGTCAGAGATAGTGATTTTCACTTGGTCAAGCAATGTGAAATAAGTGATTACTCAAATTATGCAATTAATTATAATAATACCAACTCTTTAACAGTATTTTTACCAGCAAGTGGCTATTATTTTATAGAAGTTAATTTTGATATGATAGGAATAACAAAACTAGAATTATCGGTTAATGTTGTCGATACAACAAACACAATTGATTTGTTTAATTATTCTCCATCTGAACAGTTTTACATTAACATATTTTCTAATTCAAATAAACAAGATAAGATTAGTCAGTTTGTATTGAAACAACCTGCTAAATTTACAATATCTACTACAAATAATTCACAATTAACAAACGAATATCGAATTGTTCTTCTAAAAAGAGATACAACAAATGTTGCTTCTGCGTTTACGACTCTAAAAAACGTAGTGATTTCGGCTGATTATAGTTATACAATTGATTTAACAGAAGGAACATATTACATTGGATATTTCGCTTCAAATGAAAGTAATAGTATTACTATATCTATGTCAAGAATTTTAACTTCTTATGGCAGTGATTATTTAGTTCCAGATCCGGATAAGGATACACTTTGTGGAAGTCAAATCAATCTCGAAGAATTAGATATAAATATACATAACAGAAGTTATAGACAATCTGAAATAACAGAGGGATTCACAAGGTTGATATATTTATCATCAGATTCACCTTCTTCATCTAGACTTGATTATTTTTGGTACTCAAGCAATACGAATATAGCAAAAATTACTGATTATGGTACTGTATTAGCTCTTCCAATATCATCTGGTACTGAAGTAGTAAAAATTATGGCTGTATATAAATATGATATGTCAAAGACTTTTACAAAAGAATTTACTATTTTAAATGATGTGGAAACTTATTTATCAAACCCAATAGATATTAATGTAAATATGGTTATTGGGACATTGCAATATACACCAATTGATCTAAGCAACTCAAATGTGCCAATTAATATGTTGCAATACTATAGTTGGAATATTTTAAGTGGTGGTTCTATTGATATTTGGGGAGGAATAATTGCCCCTAATGAGTCATTAGGTACAACTTTAAATATTACAGGTGTATATCTATATAATCCGAAAATTAAAATCCATGTTGATGCTTTTGTTGCTTTACCGCTTTCTGGGTATGAATTAGAATACAATACTATGCTATGGGATGATGAAGTTGAAAGCAACAATAATTGTTATAATTATGCGTTAAATAATCAAGTTCATCCAGAAACTAACACTTTATGGTTTAAGCAACAACCAGGTGAATTTGCAGAAGCGATGACTTATGATTATAGCGACGAAGGTAAAATGTATAATGCCGTTTTAGCAGATTTTGAAAAATATAATGAGTTGTACGGAACAAATTTATTGTTTCAAAGAGTAGGAAAGTTCCAAAAATGTCCTACAGGAACTTATAAAGTTGCCTTAGTTGCAAATTCTTCTAATTGGGATTATCATTGGTACAGACAAGATTCTGATGGGTATTGGTCACACAAGCCAGGAACAAGTGCTGTAACAAGGCTTGATTCAAACGGCAAATTAATAGTCAATCCAGAGGAATGTGGACGCGGAATATATGATGTTTTTCTTGGATTTTATGCAGTATCTGGTTGGAACAACATGTATGATGATTCAACCGCTTTATTGTCAACTGTATTAGAAAAAATCACTGTTCTTAAAAACAATAATATCGTTACAAACAAACAAATACTTAGTTTGAAAATAGGAATGTCTTATAATGAAGTAATTAGTTTGTTAGGGGGAAAAGGATCAGATGTTGGAAGTGGTACTTTAATTGAAAAGTATATGACTGAAGATGAAAACAAATTAATAATATATTACAATCTATTTGATGATGGATTTAGAGTGGTAGATATTTTAATAGAAGGAGGTGACTAAAATAAAATGAGAAAAAATATATTCTTAATAGTACTCTGTTTTTCTTTAACTTTGTTGGTTTCGTGTAATAATAATGATAATGTTGAAAAAGAATTTACTAGTGACAAACTTGTCACTGAACTAACAAACATACAAATGAAAGAAAAAAATAAAGATAATTCTATAAATGATGAATCGGAAATAGTAAGCGACATTGATGAATTGACAGATAAGATTTTAAATATGTCAATTTTTGAGTTTGAATTTTTTGCCCAACAACATAAATTTAACAATATTAAAAAATATAATTTTGTACTTTTTGAAGAGACTCTAATTATTGTTGTGAGATATGCAGACGATTCTTCTAAAATTGAGCAGGTAAAAATATTTAGAAATTTCACACCTAATCAGCAGAAAGCCGATAGTGTAACTGTTGGGTGGGACATATTTGAATTAGTAGAAGTAATGGGATATCCACATCGTATAGTTTCAGCAGATAAATCTTTGGCATTTAAGTTAGACAATGGTGAATTGGTAGAAATGATTTTGAATGAAAATATGCTTGTATCAGAAATTAAAATTATCGATTTTAATACTATCGAGAATCCAACGTATGTTGTTGATAGTAGATGTGGTTCTGAAGATGATAAACCAGATCCACAAAGTACAGTGTTAATTAAGGAAAATATGACTTTCGATGAAATTACTGACTTGATAGGACGCCCACATAAAGCTTTTGGTTCTGGAGCAATATGGTATGAATGGACACTCTCAGATGGAAAACTATTTCAAGTAATGTTTTCGCCATCATGGGAAGTAGTTAAAATCCTTGTTAGGTAAGCTATTTTATATGAAACGTTGCCACATATTATAGGAATTAGTATGGCGTTGGTTACAAAAGTGTTTATAGTAGCATATACAGTATGTTAATCTTTAAGAAAAAGATAAATACTATAATACTAATGAGGAATTAAACGAAATATAAAAAAAATTATGACAATATGGTTAAGTAGAAAAAGATGTTTTATGATTTATAATAGAGGTAGTGAGAAATCATTACCTTTATACTTTAACGATGGAAAGCAAAAAACTAGGATACATAAAGCGTCTAGAATTTCTCAAGAGAGTTCTAGAGAATATTATCATCCGGATGTTTTGTTTTAATTCTTAACCTTAAATTGGGAATTCTGCAAATGTGATGTGTACCCCAAATCAAACTTTCTAAAAAAGTAAGAGGGGTACTATTTTTTAGATAAAATTAGAAGCCTAACATATTTAAGAGTACTGTTTTGATACAAAAATTATCTAGAGTAAAATATAAACTACATTGAAATAAATCCTGACTTTTTGACACTAAAAAAAAGACAGCCACTAAACACTTTAAACAAGCGCCGGACTGTCTTTTTTATATCATGTGTAATCACAAAAGATGGGTGTGTGAGTGGTTTCATATAATTACCTTATTCCTACCTATATAACTAATTATATCATAATTACTTGATTAAACAGGGTAAAAAAGTATAAAATAGAATAAGAGGTGATTAGATGAATATATCGCTTTATGAAAGATTAATCTCAGAAATAACCACAGAAAAACCCTTAATCGCTAATGAAATTAAAACCCTTTATATCGTCAGTCTTGAAGATGGGGTTGTTTCAGGGTTAGAAGAATCAGCGCAGTTATTGTCCTATTATAATCCAGAACTTGTCGCTAGGAAGCATAAACAAGATGGTGATTTAATGCGCAGAGGTGATGTTTTATTATCGGTGATTGGCTATACCCATGAAACCATTAAACTAGGTAGATTAATAACTAGGTTAATCAGTAGGATGAGCGGGATTGCAACCCTAACTAAACAATACGTTGATAAACTCGCGCCAACCATCTTATTAGACCCACATTACTATACACCTGGATTAAAAGCTCTCGAAAAGCAAGCTTTAATTGATGGTGGCGCTTCTGATCTAAACTTTAGATTGGTGTCAAAAGAAGAGATCAATATCTTAGGTGGATTTATCAAGGCTTATGAAAAAGTTAATGATACAGAAGATGTCTTATGTTATGAAATAATTGATCATTTAGACTTTGATGAAATAAAATTAAGAGGTTTAGATGTAAGTTATATCATGTTGACTAATTTCAATAAAGATGCCCTTCGCTTTATTATTGAAAGAAGAGAAAAACTGACTTTAATCCCGCAAGGTTTATACCCATTAACTAGTTTAGATGAGATTAAACTATTGGGTTATCGTTACCTCCAAACCCCTTTAGTGATTAAAGCAGCTAGAAGTTTAGAACTTATGATGACTTTTTCGCTTTAAAGCCTTAAAAAAATCAATCATTTAAGGTATAATAGATGTATTATTGAAAGGATGAAATGAATGAAAGATTTTAAAAACTATATTGCCTCAATTAAAGATTTTCCGAGCCAAGGCATTATATTTAGAGATATTACCCCTTTAATGTTAGATGGTAAAGCATTTAAAGAAGCTTGTGACCAAATGATTGACTTTGCAAGACAGGTTGGCGCAACCCTGGTTGTTGGACCTGAAGCGAGAGGTTTTATCTTTGGTTGTCCAGTTGCTTATGCTTTAGAAATAGGCTTTGCTCCTGTAAGAAAACCAAATAAACTGCCAAGAGAAACCGTTAATGTTTCTTATGATTTAGAATATGGTTCAAATACGCTTAGTATGCATAGTGACAGTATTAAACCTGGTGATAAAGTAATCGTTATTGATGATTTACTGGCAACAGGCGGTACGATAGAAGCGACCATCAAAATAGTCGAAAAATTAGGAGGAACAGTTGTTGGTGCAGCCTTCTTTATCGAATTAGAAGATTTACATGGTAGAGACAAACTTAAAGATATCCCATTATTTGTATCATTAAAATATTAAGAAAGGTGATTGAATGAAACTCGTCACATATGATGAATTACTCAATAAAATTGAAACCTATATTCATAAAAAAAGCGACTTAAAGCGCATCAATGATGCACACGAACTAGCCGCTTTTAAGCATGAAGGTCAATTTAGAAAAAGTGGCGATAAATATATCACGCATCCAGTCGCAGTTGCCTACATATTAGCAGATCTATCCAGTGGTCCTAATACATTAATAGCTGCTTTACTCCATGATGTCGTTGAAGATACAAAAACTTCCTTAGATGATATTGAAGCGACATTTGGTGAAGATGTTAGAACACTCGTTGATGGCGTGACTAAAATTAATAGGCTATCATTTTCGACAGAAATATCTCAAGCTGACAATCATCAAAAGATGTTACTCGCAATGAGTAAGGATATTAGAGTTATCTTAATTAAGATTGCTGATAGACTTCATAATATGCGTACCATTGATTATCAACCGATTGAAAAGAAAATCAAAATTGCGAATGAAACCTTAGATATTTATGCACCGATTGCACATAGACTAGGGCTCTTTAGTATCAAAGCTGAATTAGAAGACAGAAGTTTAAAAGTCATCAATCCACCTTACTTTTACAGGATTAGAAACCTCGTTGAAAATGAGGAAAGAATTCATGGAGATGCGCTAGATAGTATGATGAGTACTATAAAAGATTTCCTTTATGAAAACAAGATAACAGACTTTGAAATATCTGGTAGAAGTAAATCTATTTATTCTATTTATAAAAAAATGGTCATTCAACAACGTCCTTTTGAAGATATTTATGATATTTTAGCAATTCGAGTGATTGTTGATAAAATTGAAACTTGTTACCAAGTGTTGGGCATTATTCATGCGCATTTTGTCCCAATCCCAAAACGATTTAAAGACTACATCGCAGTCCCTAAACCAAATATGTATCAATCCTTACATACGACTATTTTAGCGGAAAATGGTTCTATCTTTGAAATTCAAATTAGAACCGAAGAGATGGATAAAATAGCTGAACTTGGGGTTGCCGCACACTGGGCGTACAAAGAAGGTAAAACATACTCTAAAGAACGTGAGCAATTTGAAATCGCTCAAAAACTTAAATGGTATGGTGAACTTCTTAAGATGACAGAAGATGACGACACTAAAACTGAAGGTGCTGATGAGTTTGTTGAATCAGTCAAGTCAGACCTATTGGCAGCCAATGTTTATGTTTTCACACCTAAAGGACAAGTTATCGAGTTAAATAGAGGCTCAACACCAATTGACTTTGCCTATCGAATTCATAGTGATGTTGGTGATAAAGCCGTTGGTGCCTTAGTAAACAATAAGATCGTTCCCTTAAGTTATGAACTTCAAACCGGCGATGTTGTTTCAATTAAAACCAATAAGAATTCTCCAGGTCCCTCTGAAGACTGGCTAAAGATTGTCAAATCCAATCACGCTAAGACAAAAATAAGAAACTATTTAAACAAACTAAATAAAGATAAACTTTATCAAATGGGGAAAGATGCCGTTGAAAGAGAAGCGGTTGCCCAAAAAGCAGATATCACTAAATTAGATGATGATTTTGCAAGTTCAAATTTTGCCAAAAACATGGTTTCAACATTAGATGGACTTTATATTGAAGTTGGAAAAGGCATTTTATCTGAAAAGACGGTTGTTGCCAAATTACTTGGTAAAGAAATAGATAAAGAACAGCTTTTAAAGCGTCAATTAGATAAAGCACAACGGATCTTAACCACCACCCATCAAACGGGGATTATTGTTGAAGGGATTAATACCCCGCAAATAAAAATAGCCAATTGTTGTCTTCCTATTCCCGGAGACGAAATTCATGGCTATGTTTCGAAAGGATCGGGGATTGTGGTTCATCATAAAGACTGTCCTAACATTAAAGCGCTTCAAAGTGAACGCTTTGTTGAGGTTTATTGGGCAAGTAATTTAGAACATAAGTATCCGACTAGAATTAAAATATTAAGTGCGAATCGAGACAATATATTAGCTGATATGATAACCATTATCAATGCCTCCAGTATTACCATTGCTGAGATTAACGCCGTTTCTAACCCTCGATTAGAATCCAGCACAACTTTAAAACTATTGGTTAAGGATAATAAAGAGTTAGAAGCGATGATGTTAAAATTAATGAATGTACACGATATTTATAGTATCGAAAGGAAGTATGTCTAATGCGGGCATTGGTTCAACGAGTGGACTTTGCAAAACTCGTTTGTGAAGACTATAAAACTGAAATTGGATTAGGCTATATTGTTTTTTTAGGAATTAAAACGACCGATACTGATAAGGATTATGAATTTATTCTAAGAAAGATTCATAATTTAAGAATTTTTCAAGATAAAGATGGAAAAATGAACAAAAATTTAAAACAAGTCAATGGTTCAATCTTGCTTGTTAGTCAATTTACACTCTATGGTGATGTTAAAAACAACAACAGACCCTCATTCACTTTATCAGCTCCAAAGGAGTTGGCTTTACATTACTACGAAAAAATGATTGTAGATCTAAGAGTACATTTTCCTGTAGAAACAGGCGTCTTTGGTGGTCACATGCACATTACTTATTTAAATGATGGCCCATTATCGATTTTAATTGATTCGGAGGCTTAACCCATGAAGAGTAAAATCAACTTTAAATTTTTGAATGTTCTTCTTGTGCTACTAATTCTTTATTTGTTTTACTTGCTAAGTCCACTATGGTGGAGTGTGATTAAGAAAATATTTTATGCACTACTACCGATTATAATTGGATTTTCGATCGCTTTTATTTTAAATCCTTTAGTTACTTTTTCTGAAAAAAAACTAAAGATACCTCGTGTTATAACCGCTATTATTATTTACATAGTCGCTTTGCTTTCTATTATATTAATTGTTTTCTTCGTCATAAAACCTGTTATTGATGATATGCCTAGAATGATTGATGGGATTAATATTGTCTTAACAGAATTTGGAGAATTATTAAATGTTGATACTTCAAGTATTATAATTACCATCGATAATTGGATTAATTCCTATATTACGACCATCACTAACTTCTTTACAGCTTCAGAAGAAGGAGCGAACCAAGTTATCTCATTTGTAATAAGTCTATTTGTTACAATTGTGGTGGGAATCATCTTTTTAACTAGGTTTGATAATATTAAGGATCGTGCTAAGCTACTTCTAGTCGCAAGAGAAAAAAAAGAAACGCTTATTTTTTATTCAAGATTATATCATGATCTAAAGAAATATATTGTTTCTGAGATCTTTATTGCCGCAATTCAGTTTGTTGAGTACGTAGGGTTATTCTTAATTATTTCGATATTCAATCAAGCCTTCTTAGATTATGTATTATTGATTGGTTTATTTGCGGCACTATTTAGTTTAATTCCTTACTTTGGTGGGTATCTATCGGGCTTATCTGCGATACTAATTGCCGTATCATTGCCAAATCCAATGTATTCAATGATAGGGATTGTCATTTTCTTATTAATTTTCCCTAACTTAGATGCCTATTTGATTAACCCAATGGTTTATAAGAAACGAATTGAATTAAGTCCTGTGGTTACCATCGGTGGGATCTTGATTTTTTCATCACTATTTGGGGTTATCGGCGTGATTATTTCAATCCCAATATTATTGGTCTTATCGGTTGCTTATAACGTATACAAAGACTTTTTAAAAACCAAAGTCCAACAGTTTAAAGAATCATTTTAGTCGAATCTGTTAAAGGAGAATTATGAAAACAGATAATATGCCCGAAGTTAGTTTTGGCACTTATAAATTACGTACATTATTAAAAAAAGATGCCCATGATTATTATGAAATTGGGAAAGATCCCATTAATATAAAATATCTTACCTGGCGACCTTTTAAGACATTGACGCAGGCAAAATCGGCCATTAAAAATATTTACTATAAACGTCTCAATCATCAAGAACCGATTGGCTACGCTATTATAGATATACCAAACAATAAAATGATTGGGATAATAGAATTTCATACGTTTGATTACGCCGAAAACTCAGCTCAAGTTGGCTACCTTCTTCATAAAGATTATTGGGGTCAAGGGATTATGAGCCAAGCATTAAAAGAACTTATTAAGGTGGGATTTGAAACCTTAAATTTAAATAAGATTATCATTAAATCAATCAAGGAAAACGTTGGTTCAAGAAAAGTTATTGAACATAACAACTTGGTATTAATAGATATCTTAAAACTGCACCATTATCACGTTAAGACAAAAACCTATCATGATGTTTTTGTCTATGAAATTGAAAGGAAGCATTATTATGGAACAAAAACCAAAGGGGACCTATGATTTACTACCCAATGAAACAATTAAATATCAAGCCCTAGAAGAACAAATTAGAGAATTAATGAAAATATATGGTTATTTTGAAATCAGAACACCGATATTTGAACATTCTAGTGTTTTCCATAGAAAGACTGAACTTTCAGATATGGTCACTAAAGAAACCTATAATTTTAAAGATAAAGGCGACCGCGACTTAACCTTAAGACCAGAAGGAACTGCTGGTGTTATTAGAGCTTATGTCGAAAATAAACTCTATGCGAATCAAGGTCTAACAAAACTCTATTATTTAGGACCAAACTTTAGATATGAACGGCCTCAAAAAGGAAGATTTCGTCAGTTTTATCAGTTTGGAATCGAAGCAATTGGGGTTAAAAGTAGTTCTTTAGATGCCGAAGTAATTGCCTTAAGTTATAAACTGATTCGTTCACTGGGCTTAAAACAAGTTAAGATTAAAGTTAATTCATTAGGCGATATTGCCTCAAGAAACACTTATAAAGAAGAACTTTCTACTTATTTTGAACCTTATAAAGAAGACTTATGTGAGGATTGTCAAAGAAGAATCAAAGAAAATCCGATTCGTATCTTAGACTGTAAAATTGATCGTGATAAACCCTTTATTCAAAAAGCGGCTACCCCTTATGATTTCTTATCCGTGGAAGCCAAACAATACTTTGATGAAGTTTTATCTTATCTAGACAGCATGGGAATTGATTACGCGGTTGATAAAAAACTAGTTAGAGGGTTAGACTATTATGGACATACGGTCTTTGAAGTTGAAGCTAATATAAATGGATTTGGTGCTCAAAACGTATTAGGTGGTGGGGGACACTATGAACATTTAGTCAGTGAACTCGGTGGACCAGATTTAGATGGGGTTGGGATTGCCTTTGGGATGGAACGATTAATGATGGCCCTTGACAGTGAGAATATCGAGCTATATGATGAGGTTAACCCAGACTTTTTCATTATTACATTTGATAAGACAATTCATCAAAAAGGCTTAAGCCTGCTTACTAAATTAAGAGATTATGGCTTTAAGGGTGATATTGATCATGAGGCAAAGAATTTTAAAGGTCAATTAAAACTGGCCGTTAATTCAAAGGCAAAATATTTTATTATTATTGGAGAAGAAGAAGTTGAACAAGGCTTGTTTACCGTCAAAGACTCCATTACACAAACTCAAGAAAAAGTGACTTTAGAAGCACTATTAAAGAAACTAGGTAAATAAAAATGAAGTATACACATCACAATAGTGAACTTAGATTAAAGAATATTAATGAGCAAGTCTATTTAAAAGGTTGGGTAGCCAAACGACGTGACTTAGGGGGGTTAATCTTTATTGATTTAAGAGATTATCATGGCATTACCCAATTGGTTTTCAAACCAGATAATGCTTTTTATAAAGAGGCGACTGAACTTAAAAACGAATATGTTATTGAGGTAAAAGGAAATGTCGTAGAACGAGAGTCTAAAAATAAA
>ENA-UOOK01005756-UOOK01005756.1-fermentation-metagenome-genome-assembly--contig:-NODE-5756-length-12286-cov-13.712125_pt1 | contig 12286 bp, 13 predicted proteins | sample MGYA00245777_ERZ724023 | MGnify/ENA primary metagenome ERZ724023 (study PRJEB28704, sample SAMN03018312) | fermentation metagenome | biome: anthropogenic terrestrial biome; feature: soil... | reverse complement strand
GCGCATACTTGCCTTCCTTAGCCATAAGCTGAGCTGAGTTTCCTGCTGAACGTACCATTTGAGCACCCTTGCCAGGTTTTAATTCAATGTTGTGAATCATTGTACCTACCGGTATGTTTCTTACGGGAAGTGCATTACCGATTTTAATATCCGCATTTGGTCCTGAAACAATTGTATCTCCCACTTGTATTTTGTAAGGAGCGATAATATATCTTTTCTCCCCGTCCGCATAATTTATAAGTGCTATATTAGCGCTTCTGTTCGGGTCGTATTCAATAGTTGCAACTTTTCCGGGTATTCCGTCTTTATTTCTTTTAAAGTCAATGATTCTATATTTTCTCTTTTCTCCGCCGCCCTGATGACGAACGGTTATTCTGCCGTATGAATTTCTTCCGGCATTACTTTTTAGCGGAGCTAAGAGAGATTTCTCAGGTTCATTAGTTGTAATTTCTTCAAATGTTGAAACAGACATTTGTCTCAACGCCGGAGAGGTTGGTCTGTATTTTCTGATACCCATGAGATTTTCCTCCTTCTTATAGATCTACATTCTTCTATATCTTTTAGTTACATTCTTTGCAATAAATCTGCGCATTCTCATTCACATATTTGTTTATTCGCTGTCGCTCATACAAATCTGGAATTCGTTGCGAAAGACCTACCATCCATTTCTTTCTCCCTACGGTCGAATAAATGGGGTTAGGGCTTCTTAAATTCCTTCAAAGAATTCTATTGTCTTGCTGTCTTCGGTTAAAGTTATTATAGCTTTTTTCCAGTCAGCTCTTTTGCCCACATTCATACCCATTCTCTTTTTCTTTCCGAGCATGTTCATTGTGTTCACACTTTCAACTTTAACTCCGAATATTTTTTCCACTGCATTTTTTATTTCTGTTTTATTAGACTTCTTATCAACAACAAAAGTGTATTTTTTATCTGCCATTACATCCATACTTGCTTCTGTTATTATAGGTCTTTTTATAATATCGTGTGGATCGCGCATTATGCGTACACCTCCTCCACTTTATTAACTGCTTCTTTTGTAATCAGAAAAGAATCACAGTTTAAAATGTCATAAACATTAATTGTATTTACATAAGCTGTTTTTACTCCCGGAATATTAGCTGACGCTCTAACTACCGCTTCATCTCTTTCTGGAATAACCACTAATGTTTTCTTTGCTGAGTTAAGATTCTTCAATACCTTAACCATTTCTTTTGTTTTTGGCTGTTCAAGTGCTAATTTATCTACAACAATTATTTCTTTGTCCTGCACCTTTGAACTTAATGCCGATTTAAGAGCTAATCTTTTAACCTTTTTGGGAATAGAATAACTGTAATCTCTGGGTTTTGGAGCAAATACGATTCCGCCGCCTTTCCACTGGGGAGCTCTGATACTTCCCTGTCTGGCACGACCTGTTCCTTTTTGTCTCCATGGCTTTTTACCGCCGCCTCTAACTTCAGCTCTTGTCTTTGCTGACTGAGTTCCCTGTCTCTGATTAGCCAAATAATTTTTTACTGCTTCATACATTACATGATTGTTTACTTCTACACCAAATACCGCATCGCTTAATTCGATATCGCCTACCTGGCTGCCTGTTATATCATAAAGAGCTACTTTTGGCATCTTTAATCCTCCTTTCCATGCAATTATTACTTAGATTTTCTAACTGCTTCTCTCACTTTTACCAGACCTTTTTTAGGTCCCGGTATTGCACCTTTTACAAGTATTGCATTCTTGTCTGCATCTACTCTGATAACTTCAAGGTTTAAAACCGTTACTTTTTCATGTCCCATATGTCCGTGAGCCTTAGTACCTTTAACTACTTTTCCAACACCTGCAGATGCTCCTAAAGAACCTCTTAATCTGTGGAATTTAGAACCATGACTCATATCGCCTGTATGATGTCCGTGTCTTTTGATACTTCCCTGGAATCCCTTGCCTTTAGAAATTCCTGAAACATCAACTTTTTCTCCCGGCTGGAAAATATCAACGCCTATTTTCTGACCGACTTCATAATCATCAATGTTTGTTACCTTGAATTCTCTTAAGAATCTTTTCGGTTCTGTACTTGCTTTATCAAAATGACCTTTTATAGGTTTAACAACATTTTTTAATTTAACGTCTCCAAAACCAACTTGAATTGCATTATATCCATCTTTTTCAACAGTCTTCTTCTGAACAACAACCATGTCACCTGATTCTATAACGGTTACGGGAACAACTTCTCCCTGTTCTGTAAATACCTGAGTCATTCCGACCTTTTTACCAAGAATTGCTTTCATTCTTACACCTCCTAATTTCTTACAGCGGATTACCATCAATTATAGGTAATCATTCTAAGCAGAGTGTATTATATATTTTCTCCACTTGCTATTATAATTTGATTTCAATGTCTACACCAGCCGGCAAATTCAGCTTCATTAATGAATCTACAGTCTTTGGAGTAGGGTTTGTTATGTCAATCAATCTCTTGTGAGTTCTTTGCTCAAACTGCTCTCTGGAATCTTTGTACTTATGAACAGCTCTAAGTATTGTTATAACCTGTTTTTCTGTTGGCAGGGGAATTGGTCCCGCTACAGTTGCACCGGTACTCTTAGCTGTTTCCACAATTTTTTGTGCAGATTGATCAATTAATTGATGATCATAAGCCTTTAACCTAATTCTTATTTTCTGTGTGTTTGCCATTTTTTACCTCCTTTTCGTATGTCATCCATACAACTCGGAATTGCTCGATACACCCATCCGGGTGTTTCCTTTTATTAAAAATTTGCAATACCGGTCGCCCTGTTTTTTAACAGGACATACTCTGCAAAAATTCCCTGATTACGTTGTAAATCAGCAACCTTTTGCGTCATCGCATGTGGCAAGCTTTATTATGATATACCATAGAACACCATAAATCAAGTATTTTTTTGCGTTCCCTATAATTATTACGAAAACTTAATATCTCAAGCATTGGGTCAAGCATTGGGGACGGTTCCTTTTGTTACAAGCGGACTTGTAACAAAAGGAACCGTCCCCAATGCTGGGTTTTTGGTTTATTTAATTATGCTGGTTACTACTCCTGAGCCAACTGTTCTTCCGCCTTCTCTTATAGCGAATCTCAATCCTTCTTCTATTGCTATGGGATGGATTAATTCTACTATAAATCTTGCGTTATCTCCGGGCATGCACATTTCTGTTCCTTCTTCAAGGTCTATCTGTCCTGTGATATCAGTTGTTCTGAAATAAAACTGTGGTCTGTATCCGTTAAAGAACGGTGTATGTCTTCCGCCCTCTTCTTTTGTCAACACATATACTTCAGCATTGAATTTTGTATGGGGCGTTATTGTTCCTGGTTTTGCAAGTACCTGACCTCTTTGGATTTCATTCCTCTGAATTCCTCTCAACAGTGCTCCTATATTATCTCCTGCCTGAGCCTGGTCAAGCAATTTCTTGAACATTTCAACTCCTGTACAAACAGTTTCTATGGGTTCGTCAGACAATCCAACTATTTGAACCTTATCCTGAACCTTCAATACTCCTCTTTCTACTCTTCCTGTTGCAACTGTTCCTCTTCCGGTGATTGAGAATACATCTTCCACAGGCATTAAGAACGGTTTGTCAATGTCTCTTTCAGGTGTTGGTATCCATTCATCTACTGCTTCCATAAGTTTGAGGATTTTATCTCCCCATTCTCCTGACGAGTCTTCCAATGCCTTTAATGCTGAACCTATAATTATCGGTGTGTTATCTCCATCGAATTCATATTCAGATAATAATTCTCTGACTTCCATCTCTACCAATTCTATTAATTCAGGGTCATCAACCATGTCTTCTTTGTTCAAGAATACTACTAATTTTGGAACTCCAACCTGTCTTGAAAGTAGGATGTGTTCTCTTGTCTGAGGCATGGGACCGTCAGCAGCAGATACTACCAGAATTGCTCCGTCCATTTGAGCTGCTCCTGTAATCATGTTCTTTACATAGTCGGCATGACCTGGGCAGTCAACGTGTGCATAGTGTCTGTTTGGTGTTTCATATTCAACGTGAGAGGTTGAAATTGTAATTCCTCTTTCTCTTTCTTCCGGTGCCTTGTCGATATGGTCAAAGGCAATAGATTCTCCTGTACCATATCTTTCATGAAGTGTTTTTGTAATTGCAGCTGTTAAAGTAGTCTTGCCATGGTCAACATGGCCGATTGTTCCTATGTTAACGTGCGGCTTGTTTCTTTCATACTTTGCTTTTGCCATTTTAATCTCCTCCTGAGAATTTATTATATTTTATATTTTGGAGCTTACAAGCAGACTCGAACTGCTGACCTCTTCATTACCAATGAAGTGCTCTACCTCCTGAGCTACGCAAGCATTATGTCTCGTGTAAATTTGTCAATGTAAATTATACCAACAAAAATTAAATAAATCAATAGAAAAATTATTAAAAACATCTATTAAGTGCAAAATAAAAGATAAATAATTTTAAAAGCAGCTAAATAAACACATTTAGCCGTTCTTTCAGCCCAATAATTTTTCTTTGTTGCTTTCTATTTTCTTTTTAACTCTTTGAAGAGCATTGTCAACGGATTTAATACTTTTATTAAGTTCCTGTGAAATTTCTTCGTAGGACTTACCCTTGCCATATTCAGTCAGGACAGCCCTTTCATAGCTGCTTAATAATTCAGCAGCTTTAGCATAGTATTGCATTTTTTCTTCTTTACAAATAAACAAGTTTTCCGGATTAAGACTGTCTAAATCCGCATACTCATCTAAAATAGACATCTCCTGGCTCTCATTTGCAGGGTCATATAAACATGTACTCATGTTCAATACTTCATATGGCTTTGTTTTCCTTATGGCAGAAATAATCTGCCGCCTGATACAGACCTCAGCATAGGTTCTGAAACTGGTTTCATGATCTTCATCAAAACTGTTAACTGCCTTAATGAGTCCAATCATGGCTTCCTGAAGCAAATCATCAATGCTTCCTCCTATTATAAAAAAAGAGCTGGAAATTCTTTTTATAATATAAATATACCTTTTATACAAGCATCTTTCCGCATGTTCATTTCCATCTCTTATTTTTTTAATGAGCTCTTCGTCAGAAAAGGTATCATATTCCTGTTTATAAAAATTTAAGCTGTTATATATACTTATAGAACCTATCATCGGCATCTCCGGTAACATAAAATTTTCTTACTATAAATAATACATAAGAAAATTATATTAATGTTTACAATTAATGTCAAGGTACTAAATATTTCTACGAATTTTTTCAAGCTTATTTAAGGTTTCCTGGTCCAATACTTGGTCTATATTTGTACCCTTTTGTCGAAACTTGTCAGTTTTTGTCCGGATATCTTTTTTTGTATTCTCAAGCTCCAATAGCATTTCTTGTGCGGATATCCTTGTTCCTCCCCTGGATATTACAATTTGCTGTATGGCGCTGTCGGAGGTAGCAACCTGCACAAGCTCATATCTTCCTATCTTGTCCAATTGTTTTTCGATGTAACTGTCGGCAGTTTCATGTTCCTTGGTATAAACAACTTCAATGCCGGCAATTGTTTCTTTTTTTTCAACGCTCCCTTTTACAAGGTGAGCATCAAAAACAACAATTACATTAATTCCCCTGTATGCCTGGTATTCAATTAAAAGTTCAATAAGCTTATTACGGCTGTTTTCAATATTTTTGGATACATCCCTATAGTAATTCCATTGATTAATTATATTGTATCCATCTATGAACAGATATTCCTTCTTAGTTCTGGGCATTTCAAATGCCCCTTTGCTTCATTATTTCGTATATGATTATCGATGCGGCGCAGGATGCATTCAAAGAGCCTACATTACCTTTCATGGGGATTTTAACAAGATTATCGCATTTTTCCTTTACAAGTCTTCCTATACCGGATCCTTCACTTCCAATAACAAGAGCCATGGGAACATCAAATTTTTCCTCATTGACATTTTTTCCGCCCATGTCCGCTCCGTATATCCACAAGCCTTTTTCCTTCAATTCTTCAATTGCTTGACTAATGTTCGTAACCCTGACAACCGGAAGGTATTCAACAGCTCCGGCAGATGACTTTGCAACAACACCATTAACCTGGGCTGCTCTTCTTTTGGGAATAATCACGCCATGGGCTCCAAGACATTCTGCAGAACGGATTATCGCTCCTAAATTGTGCACATCAGTTATTTCATCAAGTATAATAACGAAGGGCATTTCACCTCTATTTTTTGCATAATCCAATATATCGCCAATTTCCTTGTATTCATATTCCATTGCTTCGGCAATTACACCCTGATGTCTTTTATTTTCACTTAACCTATCCAGAGTTGTCTTATCCACGTTTTTAATGCGGACATTTTTAGCTTTGGCAAGCTCGATTATTTTGTTCAACGAACCCTGATTAGCTTCCCTGCTGACTAAAATAGTATCTATCTTCGCGTCGCTTCGCAATGCTTCAATAACAGGATTTCTACCCTCAATTATCCTCATTTTTTTTCATCCTTTTCATCAAGTATTTCTACAACTCTGCTAAACAGCTGCATAAGTCTTTTGATTTCATTATTTAAATACAGGTATCCAAATAATGCTTCAAAACCTGTTGCGTATCTGTAGTCCATCAGTTCAGCATTTTTAGGTGAAGAAGTTATCTTGGCATTTCTGCCTCTTTTGACTATTTTCTTTTCTTCCTCGCTTAGCTCTTCTTCAAGCTTATCGACAAAATATGCCTGAGCATTTGCTTTAACAAATCTTATTGAAAGCCTATGCATCTTGTTAACATTTATATCATGATTTTGAATTACGTGGCTTCTCACCAGCAGTTCGTACACAGCATCACCTACATAGGCAAGCTGTGAAGGTGAATACATAATCTTGTGTTTTTGACTGTCTGAAGTCTGTTCACTTATTACTTTTATTAACTCGTTATTATTTAATTTATTCTCTTCCAATTTACACCCTGTCTTGTATCTTCCAATGCAATACCTTTTTTTAGAAGCTCAGCTCTGATTGCATCGGCCATCTGATAATTTTTATTTTTCTTTGCTTCCTGTCTTTTTTGAATCATTTCTTCTATATATTCAGACATTTCATCGTGAACCTCGTCCCTATCTTCTTCTTTTAATAAATCCAGAGAAAGAACCTGTTCAAAATCTTCAATGAGCCTTAGTTTTTCGCCGCTGCCCATAGTTTCCGTCTTAAGAAGGTTAAATAATACTGTTATTGCATTAGCTGTGTTTAAATCATCTTCAAGACAGCTCTTAAATTCTTCCTTGTATTTTATTGCGGATTCAGATAATTCTGAGGTATCCGGAAAACTATCCACGCTTTCCTTTATGCTTTTAACCCTGCTCTTTAATTTATTATAGGCATTTTCCGCAGAAGAAAGAGAATCAAAAGAAAATGCAAGCTGCTTTCTATAATGTGAATTTAAAACAAAGTATCTGTATGATAATGGATTAAAACCTTTTTTTTCAAGTAATGATAGCGTTAAAAATTCACCGCCGGACTTGCTCATTTTACCTCGCTGGTCAATTAAAAATTCACTGTGCCACCAATACTTAACCCAGGGTTTTCCCGTATAGCTTTCAGTCTGAGCAATTTCATTTGTATGGTGAACAGGAATATGATCAACACCTCCGCAGTGAATATCCATTTGTTCTCCCAGATTCTTCAGGCTTATAACCGAGCATTCAATATGCCATCCGGGATACCCCACACCCCATGGAGATTCCCATTTCATTGCCTGATTTTCAAATTTGGATTTTGTAAACCAAAGTACAAAGTCCTGTGGATTTTTTTTGTGAATATCCACGGACACATCATCCCTTGATGCAGTCTTAAGCTGATCCAGATCCATACCTGACAGCTTTGTATAATTTTCAACCTTAGTAATATCAAAATACACATTGCCATTGGCTATATAAGTGAAGCCCTTGTGCTCCAGTATTTGAATGAATTTGATCATATCTTCGATATGCTCCGTAGCCCTGCAGACGATTGTAGGCGCTGCTATATTGAGAAGCCGACAGTCCTTTAAAAAAGCCTCTTCATAAAATCTTGCAATTTCCCATACGGTTTTCTTTTCCCTGCTGGCTCCCAAAGCCATCTTATCTTCCCCTGTATCCGAATCGGATTCTAAATGTCCTACATCCGTTATATTCATGACGTGCCGGACTTCCAGGCCCGTATACTCCATGGCTTTTTTAAGGACATCTTCAAAGATATAGGTTCTCAGGTTGCCTATATGGGCATAATTGTACACCGTAGGCCCGCAGGTATACAATTTTATTCTGCCTTTCTCTACCGGTATTATTTCTTCCTTTGCTCTTGTTAAAGTGTTATAAACTGAAAACTTCATACCCTCTCCTCCTATTTTATAAAAAATAAGAAAGGCTTCCTTCGAAAACATTCTATAGCAAGGAAGTCTTTCTTTAATCCATACTTTCCTATGGATAATAAAAAACTGCAGACAATAAACCTGCAGTTAATAATCCTGATATAAGTTATAAGGTTATCTCAAAAAAAGCAGACTTGTTGCTATTATCATATAACAATATTGAATTAGTTAATAAACAGCAACAACAACACATCATCCTGAGAAACCTCCTAAAAACAGTATATATTCATTATACAACCAATTGTATGAAATTGATATACATATTTTAAATATTATAAGCAGCTTTGCATAAAGCTATGCTTATACACGGTTTATCTTTTAAAGAATCATATGCATTAATTAAATTTTATTTTATACTCATAATCATGAGTACTATTTCTTTTTACCTCTAATAACAATAACAATCCCAGTAATAGCAACAGCAATTGCTATTACTCCAATAAATCCTATAAAATAAAATGGTGTAAGCATATCTACTGGAAGTTGGAATATACTTTCTACTGTTCCGAATGGGTTCATCATTCTGAACCATGAAAAGCCCACGAATGCAATCATGATCAAAGCAATTAGTCCCCATCCTATTAATAAATAACCAGCGCGATACCCTTTTGTTTTAATCATACGAACTATTTTGGAAAATACATCAGCATCTGAATATCTATTGTTTGAGTTGATGCTGCTATGATTTGTTTCATTGCTCAACAAATCATCTATTGATACAGAGAAAATTTTACTTAGCGACACAATTTTATCTAGTTCCGGGACAGAATCATTCAATTCCCATTTGGAAATAGCCTGTCTCGAAACATTAAGTTCATTTGCTAATTGCTCTTGCGATAACCCATTCTGCTTTCTAAGTTGTTGTATTTTTTCACCTATAGTCATAATAAACCTCCATCAAATTTATGCCTCTATCATACTAAAATATGCGGTTGCGCTCTACCAACTGAACCTTGAACATACGCAACTGGCAGTTGCATCCCTTTATTTGCTTGACACTAACTCATTAAAGTTTACATTATGAGAGGCAAATAGAAAGCCTGACTATATATTTAACACTGAACTAACCCGGCCTAAGTACAGTGCCCCGGGGCACCTTCTCTTGCCCCTGCGGGACAATTCACCTTGTATGGACTCGACTAACATTCAGCGAGGATTGAATCCCCCTCTGAATGAAGTCTCATTCAAGACAACACACACCCTGACCTTGTTCGCTTCCGACTCCGCATATATTGTTCCTCCGTGAAGCTCTATTATGCTTTTGGATATTGCAAGCCCAAGGCCGGAACCGACGATTTTTGAGCTTCTTGATTTATCAACCCTATAAAACCTTTCAAATATGAGAGGCAGAATTTCTGTGGGAATGGTATCTCCCTGATTTTCAACAACTATAGTTGCTTTGCTGTCATCTTTAACAACCTTGACCAATATTTTACCGCTTAATTCTTTATAGCTATATTTGATCGCATTTGAAAGTATGTTTTCAAAGGTCCTCGCAATAAGATCCGAGTCAATATTTACTATTATTTCAGGATGCGAATAATCGCTTTCGATGGAAAGATTGTTTTGCTTTGCGATCACAGACATTTCGCCCAGAAGCTGCTCCATAAGCTCGACCAGGTTTACATCGCTTTTATGGACCTTTATGACTCCGTTTGAAATCTTTGTATACTCGAATAAATCCTCGATCAATTTCTTAAGCTTTAAAGATTTAGAATATGCTTTTTCTATATAATCATCCATGGCCTTTTCATTCTCATAGGTTTTATCCTTTACCAAGGTAAGGTAGCCGATGATGGTTGTAAGAGGCGTTTTCAAGTCGTGGGACACATTGGTTATCAATTCGTTCTTAGTCTGCTCCGCCCTCTTCTCGTCCTCGATCTTTCTCTTCAGCTCCACGGACATTTTATTTATGTTCTCAGCGAGTATCCTCAATTCATCATTTCCCATTTCTGCTACTTTGTAATCCAGGTTTCCCTTTGATATTTCCAGAATGCCGTCCGCTATCTCTCTAATATATCCTATCTTCTTCCTCGTCAAAAGCTGCAGCACCACATAATAAGCAAAAACAGCCCATATCAAGGCAGTGATAATATTTTTTCCGATGAAACCGGATATCCAAAATACAATTATAGCTATTAAAAAGCTGTTTATGTTAGCGACAAATATTTCAACACCTATACTCCTCATGATATAATTCTGATTAAATCTGCCGATGCCGGTGAAAATCCTCGTAAGCAGCTTCTTTCTCAACATAAGGTAAAATATTATCACAAACGTTACAGCACCGGAAATAGAATAATTGTTCAACATTCCATAGGCACCATACTCGTAATATGGCACAAAAAATGAAACTGCGACTCCTCCTGCAATAGCAGATATAAAGCTTATAAGGAGCTTGAGCAATATTTTAAGCACCTTTAAAACCCCGGCGTTGATTACTATTACCTTGCCCGGCTCAGTTTTTTTACTCAACTTTATAGCCTACCCCCCATACAACCTTAATGTATCTCGGCTCCTTTGGATTTATTTCCACCTTTTCTCTTATATTCCTTATATGGACTGCAACCGTATTCTCCGATTCATAGGCCGGCTCATTCCAGACCCTTTCGTAGATTGTCTCCGTGCTCAAAACCCTTCCCCTGTTTCTGGCAAGGAATTCAAGGATGGAAAACTCAGTGGGCGTCAGCTTTATCTCCCTTTCATCGACCTTGACCTGATGGGTCGCTGTATTGATTATAAGGCCTCCGATCTCGATCTCCTCATCGGATTTAGGTGCAGTGCTCCTCAGCATATTGCATCTTCTGAGCTGAGATTTAACCCTGGCAACGACCTCAAGGGGATTGAAGGGCTTTGTCACATAGTCGTCTGCACCTGTATTCAGCCCGAGGATCTTATCTATATCCTCACTTTTGGCTGAAAGCATTATGATGGGAAGATTTCTCTCTTTTCTTATTCTCATGTAGGCCTGTATGCCGTCCATTTTAGGCATCATGATATCCAGGATTATCAAATCTATATCTTCCCTTTCCAGCATCTCAAGCGCTTCCAATCCATCTACAGCCTTTAGCGCGTCAAAGCCTTCGTTTTTTAAATATATCTCGAGCAAATCACGTATATCCTCTTCATCATCAACGATCAGAATCCTTTGTTTTCCCAAAATATGACCTCCTTTTTATAGCCATTCCTGCGGCACCGGATGCTGCAATAAGGCATACCATCGGCATCAACGGATATGAATATCTTGAAAATGTAAAATAGGGAAGGTATATGATATTAAAAAATACAATAGTTATGGCTATGAATATGAAATTCTTTTCTCCTTTTTTAAACAGCTTAAATGCTTCATAAAGTCCTAAGATGAGAATCCCATGATGATATAATGCTGCCTTGGCAAAGGAGACATTAAACATCTCTTTCCAATAAAAAGGGAAATTCCACAACTCCCAGGTTTTGCCCACCGTATACCAATATAGATATTTTATGGGATGCTTCCTGCCATAAACCTTTAGCCTGTATATCCCTGTTTTAAGCTCATTTTCATCGGTTTCTATCGCTGTCTTTCCCACCTCATAAGGGGTATAATCAGTTTTTTGATCATAGTTTATATATGTCCCTTGCAGGAAAGGATTCCCCGATGATAGCGTAAGCGGTATAAACCTATTATATACCTTATAGTTTCTGATCCACCACGGGCTCATCACTGCTGCAAATACAAAAGTCGTAATGATTGTGAATTTAACCATGTCCGATATTTTATACTTCTTGATAATCCACATGATGAGAATTACAGCCGGATATGCCGCAACCGTCGGCCTTATGAGGCAGGCCAGGCCCCACACAAGCCCGCCGGCAATATAGTATAAGGGAGAGCGCTCTTCAATGGCATAAATCGATAGATATACC
>ENA-UOOK01005755-UOOK01005755.1-fermentation-metagenome-genome-assembly--contig:-NODE-5755-length-12287-cov-19.163342_pt1 | contig 12287 bp, 17 predicted proteins | sample MGYA00245777_ERZ724023 | MGnify/ENA primary metagenome ERZ724023 (study PRJEB28704, sample SAMN03018312) | fermentation metagenome | biome: anthropogenic terrestrial biome; feature: soil... | reverse complement strand
CAGCGTCTGGTGAATACTCGCTTCTGATTGCTTTCAAAGGGTTTGGAACGGTGACAACTTAAGGAGGTATCAAGATGAGCGTATCAGCACCTAATGAAGAATTCCTTACTAAGCGGTTCATCATTCCCAAGATGTATGAAATCATGAACCCTCTGCTTGCATGGACTGATGTATTCCCGCAGGTCAGAGCTACCGCTCCTGTAGTCGGATATAAACAGGAACTCACCAGCGATGCAAAGGACACTAAAAAACAGAAACCAAAAATCAAAACTACCTCTGGTCAGTGGACTTATGTTGAAATTTCGCAATTTACGATGAAGGCCGCGACCCTTAATAAGAAAGGGTTTGCAATAAAAATAGATCAGGACGCTCTAGATTATGTAGAGGGAGTTGACGAAATTCAGAGAGCATTCAGGAAAACTGCATACTGGATTGCAGAGGATTATAACGACAGAATCTCCTCTGAAATCGCAGCCAGTGGAACTGCACTCGCAGGAGACTGGACCCCTGAAGCAGTCTGGTCCGATCCAAACGCAGCCCCGATCGCAGACCTTGAAGAGCTCGAAGATGCTTTCATCAGAGAAGGGTATGCATACAGGCTGACTGATGTATTCATTCACAAGGACAATTTCAAAGAGCTTAAGAAGTATCTCACGTCTCTCGATATCAATCAATACAAACAAGAAAACCTGTATGGAACTCCAAACAATGGAAAACGCGATTCAATCGAAATTCCTGTAGTAGGTACAACTGTTCATAGGCTCCTTTCAGGGGTAGACGAAGGCTCTATCATTGCTATTGACAAGGATAACCCTGGGATAACTATTTTCTACAACCAGAGCCCCAGATATTCAGCAATGAATGGGGCATACGACACCATAGTAAACGGTCAAAAAGTGAGCAAGAGCCTGTCTTACGGTTTCAACTTTAACAAATATTTCGACAATGAAACGCATGAGACTGTTATTCAGCTCTGGTATGATAACGCACCTGTCACTATTGAACCGTACGCAGTTGCAACCGACACAGGCATCTAAGCCTGTTATTTTTTTGGACTGATCCTAGTACATTATATCAAGGAGTCTAAAATATGACTTATACAGCAACCAATCCAGTAAACTTTCGAAATAAAACAGGGTCCCTCTCGGACAAACTTGGAACCGAATTTAAAAATATTCAGACTGAATTTGACGGTGGTTTAAAAGTCTCAAAAGGGATTCTGAAGGGCGGCGCAGCTAATGCATTTGCGTTTGCCTGGCAGAATCCTGAATCTTCAAAAATAATTGTATCAAGAGTCGTAGTTGATGTCACTACAAAAGGGGCAGTCGCTGGAGCTCTGCTTGATGTAGGACCAGGGGCAACCGCAACTACAAATAGCGATACCCTCATCAATGGGCTTGATATTGCAACAGCGACTATCACAGCTGATAATATCACAAACAAAGGTACAAATGGGGGTAGCGTCTGTAAACTTGATGAAAAAGGCGGGACTACAGCGTATATTACTGGGAAGATTCTAATCCAGGCAGCTACTGCACTCGCAGGGAAATATTACATTTATTATACGGTAGTATGAGGTGAGTTGATGTACTCTCCTCTTATTTTTGATCCAGTTGAGCTCTTCTCCGATAAGGCTGTAGCGGCGTCAACAACTTCCGATCCATCCCAGAGACTTGAAACGACTAGACTTACGAAAGTTCAGGTCAGAGTGAAGAATACTGGTGCTTCTACGAATGTTACTATAAATATTTATTCTGTTGATGCAGCGACAGGCGGTATCAGCGCGTTGATTCAGCCGTTCACGCTGGGATCCGGAAGTGCACAGAGTCCATACACAGCATGGCGGTACATTGAGAAAGATGCGATTCCTAGGTATGTCTACGCTCAGATCGTGAATAACGACGCGGCTAATGTAGCGAAAGTGACTGTTAGTATTGATCGGTGGCGCTAATGAAGTTGAAAACTCCATCTGCTCCGTTTTCTCCAGTTCCGATTAGAGGAGAGTCTATAACAGTCGAGACTGAAGGTAAAATCCTAGTCTTGCCTACTGGAAACCCTAACATCCTCCCAAATTTCAACGAATACACTCTCTCTAGGAGTGATGAACTACCAAATGTCGGAACATATACACTAACCGTTACGGAATTACAACATTTAATAAAACCTTGGATCGCTCTATATGATCCAGAAAAAACAACTGTAGATTTTTTTTTATTTACTCACAAACCTAAAAAACTACAATATACAGTTTCAGATGTAGTTACAGGAACTGGGCAATTTCAAACGGCTGATGAAATTAACATTGTAACAGTAGACGGAAATAACTTTTTAGTAAAAGTTACTGATAAATATATAACTCAATTAATTTTATTTCCGGGTAATGGATTCATCTACTACGGTCAAATTACTCATTGTGATCTAATACTGGATTCGGATTCGGATTTGATTCCTGACATTTTTGGTAGACATCCATATCATTTTGTAACAGCAGATGGGGTAGAATACAAAACATCTGACGAAAAACATTTTGATATTTTAGCTCTTTTTGATGGATCAGTAACCAAATTTTTAGAAGCTTATGACATGGTGATATGATGGCAGATTACACAAGCGTTTTAGAGAATGGAGCGGCTGTTGATGCTGAATTAATAAAGGTTAGGGATTCGAATCTAAATCCTGCACATAAAATAACACGCTCTGCTACTGTAGTTATTTCAGCGTATGATGCTCCCGATGAGATTAAAGACCAAGCTGATTATGTTTGTGATGAATTAGGATGGGAAACTGAAGTTCAAAATTTGATTACAGGTGCAGCAGGCGGAAAAATATTGCTTATAGGAGGAACATTCAAAAAAAGTACTGTTACTGGATTAAGTATTCCATCTAATACGATTTTTGAACTGCAAGGAACTATTCAATTGGTTCCAAATGCTGGAAACTCCCCGTACATACTCAATATTAGCAATGCTGACAATATAACAATTAGTGGAGGTACATATGACGGAAATCTGCCAAACCATACTATAATCACAGGCACTGGAATAAATATCTCTCTTACAGGCGTAACTAATAGTGAAATCGTTGGTGTAAAATCAATAAACGCGGGAGCGGTAGTCGATGATTACGGATATGCAATATACCTGAATGGTTGTTCTGACACTTCCGTACACGATTGCTATTGCAAAGATTCTGGAAGGTCGTCATATACAATATTTAATGGATGTGTTAGATGTAATCTATCCAATAATATATCAATATCTCCAGGTAGACATAATTTTAATGTTCACACCGTTTCGGACTGTAAAATAGATGGAAATCTAACAACCGGAGGAAATGCCGGAATTACATTATTCGGAACAATTGCAGACTGTATGTTTATTAATAATATGTTCCTTGATCCTGTTTACAACGGAATTACAGTAACAGAAGGAGTTTCGGTAACTCGTATAGCATTCAATAATAATACAATCATAGGTCATGGAACGGGTATATACGAGCCTGCTATCTATTTTAGAGATACAATTACAGATAGTTCTATTGTTGGAAATCAAATCTATGATTCTTATACGGGTATAGGCATATACGGAAGCGATATATACGCAGCAGATAATGTAATCCGCAACGCCTCGCACGGTATCTATCTCGCAGGGACTAGATGCGAAGTTAATAATAATATGTTGTATGACATATCGCTTGAATCAATACAAGGGAACGGAGCAGCCCAAAACCTGATTCTCGGAAATACATTGACTGATTGTGGTACTCTTAGATTACAATCATGTACGTCTACATTCGTAGAAAATAATAATTTTATCAGGACATCAGCGAGTAGCTCCTACATGTCACTTGACGAGGCTACAAGCGGGACAACAGTTATAAAAAATAATTTCTTCAACACCGATCTTGTAACTACAATAATTAACAATGCTGCAACAAACACAAAAATATCTGGTAATTTTGGGTACACAACTGAAAATGACGGATTGGCTACAATTACAGCAGGTCAAACAACCGTTGAAGTATCACATGGACTCGTATTAACCCCAACTAGAGTTCTCCTTACTCCTATGACTGCAACAGGTGGAAAACAGTATTACGTTTCTGCAAAAACTAATTCTACCTTCACTATTACAATAGACTCCGAAGCCACAGCAGATATTTCTTTTGATTGGCAAGCTACGGCGTGAGGTTACAAATGAAAAAAATAGACGTATTTCGCACAGCAGATAAAAAATCTTTCCAGCTTGCAGATGGTGGTATATTTGGGTTTCAAACAGATACAAAAACCATCAAATTATATTTTTCAAGATGGTTTAATAGGAAATTTTCAACGAGACAGTTTCAGTGAGGTTGTAACGTGGATCAAATTGTAGGCACTACAAAAAAACACCCATTCGCCGCGTATAATGCAGCCGGGGAAGAAATTACTACTCTAACCAACATCACAGGATATTATAGTATAAACGGAGAAACTAAAAATTCTTTCACTCCTGAAATATCAGCGTATGATTCTGACATGCATAGTTTCTACCTTACGATACCAGATCTTATGGTAGTTTCTCCCCACGATTCATTACAAATATCATTAACAGCAACAGAAGGAACAGCAGATATTCTAATAAATGTTATTCCTGATCCAGAATCTTTTGCTAAGGCTTCTGAGTTAGCCTCAATAAAAGCAATCACTGAACTCCTACCTACAGAAATCCTTGAAGCAATTGATAATGAAGTTCTAGATGGAACATACACTAGAATTCAGGTAGAGAGAATACTAGCTGCCGTATTGGCTGGTAATCGCACAAGATCAGGTGGTATAGATACATTTAGAGGGCTAGATGGTTCTAAACCAAGACTGATTACAACTCTTGCACCAGATGGAAGAACAGTCATCAACAGAGATGGTGATTAATATTCGAACGGTTACCATATCTCACTCAAATCTAGGACAAGGAGATATTGATGATATCTCAGCTACATTAATGGAATGTGGAGTCCGCGTAGATCTGAGTGAGACCAAGGTAACATTTGTAATGAAACATGATAAAAATACTACACGTCATATAATACCATGTTCAGGTGCAGAAGATGGCACTGTAATAATTCCACTCACGGATATCGAAACTGCGGTACCTGGTTTATTTTTTGGTCAGTTTATTGTAGACTATAGAAAACCAATTATCGATATTTTCTTTAGTCAGTATTATTTTTCAGATGAATATTTTAATGAGTCTTTTGGTTATACGATGAAAGAAGAGTATGTATCGTTGCCTGATATGTATTTAGGGGATAATTTCTTTTCTGATAATTATTTTTCTGGATTTATGAGTGGTAAAGAATTGTGTGACAATACTGCGGTATGTACATTTCCAAGTTCAGGATATGTAACTATCAAGATCGAACGGTCATTATAATTGTCGTGGAGCGCGGAGGTCGCGAAAACCCACATGCTTTAGCTGTGGGATGAAGCAGAACCTCGCACAGTAGTTAAGAGTTATATTGTTTATAGAAAAGTATATAAGTTTGTAAAGCCTATATTAGTATAGGAAGTGAAACGATGCTTAAAGCCTACAAGTACAAACTAGAACCTACAGCCGAACAAAAGATTTTGATTGAAAAGCATATCGGAAGCTGTAGGTATATCTACAATTGGGCTTTGAGCCTTAAAATTAAGTCCTATGAAGAAACCGGAAAATCTCTTTCACAGTTTGATATTAATAAGAGAATAACATCTCTCAAAGTTGAAAACAAATGGTTAGGTGAGGTTAACTCACAGTCTCTTCAAGGAATGACTAGAAACTTAGAATCCGCTTTTACTAAATTCTTCAGGGAAAAGAAAGGATTTCCTAAGTTTAAGTCTAAAAAGAATCCTATACAGTCATTCCCTGTGCCACAGCATTACACTGTAGATTTTGAAAAAGGAAATATAAAACTCCCTAAGTTTGGAATTGTTAAAGCAGTTCTTCACAGGAAGTTTGAAGGTGAATTGAAAACAGCAACTGTGTCAAAGTCTTACACTGGGAAATACTACATTAGTATCCTTGTTGAAGATGGAAAAGAACTTCCAACAAATGGAACTTTTTCAGAATCAACAACAATAGGAATAGATTTAGGCATTAAGGATTTTGCAGTATTCTCTACAGGAGAAAAGATCGAGAATCCTAAGTACTTGAAAAACTCTATTAAAAGGTTGAAAGTGCTTCAGAAAAGAGTTTCAAGAAAACAGAAAGGTTCTAAGAACAGAGAAAAGGCAAAGCAAAGACTTGCTGTACTCCACGAGAAAATAAGCAATCAGAGAACTGACTTCCAGCATAAACTCTCTTCTAGACTAATCAGCGAAAACCAAGCAATTGCTGTTGAAACTCTGAATGTCAAAGGTATGCAAAAGAACCACCACCTTGCACAGGCTATAGGTGATTCTGCCTGGAGTAGTTTTGTAACAAAACTAGAGTATAAAGCCAAATGGTTAGGGAAAACCGTGCTCAGAATAGGACAATTTGAACCGTCTTCAAAGATTTGTCATGTGTGCGGATACCATAAATCAGATCTAACTTTGAAAGATAGGGAATGGATCTGCCCGGACTGCAAGACGGTCTTGGATAGAGACGTCAATGCAGCTATTAACATTAAGAAATTCGCTCTCATGGATCAAAACCTGATAGGGGTTTAAGCCTATCAACACTCTCGGAGCGAGAGGAAGAGCCTGGGGACTCGTTGACAAAAGTCAAGGGAATGAATCAGGAAGCCACCCTGCTTTAGCGGGTGGTAGCTCACAATTCCTACGCTTCTAACGATATTTGCAAAAGTATATATACGCATCATATAATATTATATTACTATGTTGTGTTTTCAAAACGAAAATATTGAGCACGGCACGATATGTACAAACCGCTGTGATAAATGGGCAGACTGTGAACGCAGAAAAGCCCCGTCTCACATGAAAACACCTTTTTTGATTGAAACCGTTGATATTCTTGTTCAAGAGATTGAACCGCAAGTAATCGACGGCATCCATGTAATTACCTATCGCCCAGACGGTATCTCACCACAAGCCACTGAGCATGGAGTTTTAGAAGAGATATCCCCCTCTGTCACCGCAATGGAAAAAGATACATTTAAACCTACTTACTATAGCAATTTACTTACACAGCCATGACCCGAACACTGCCGCCTCTGGTTCCTATAATTTGCGCTCATCCTGATTGTAATAACATGATATGGATTACGAAAAAACAGAAAAGAGAGCTGATAGTAACTAATTATCTTAAGTACGGTGATTTGTCAGCCGGTATATGTTGCTCTCCTGGATGTCAACAAAAATTATTAGAAGAGTATAACGAATCTGAATTTTTGACAAAGGGTACTATCAAAAACCGTGAATATGCTCTGGTGATACAGGGATGCGACGTGGCAAAAAGACCGAAAGAGGATGTAGTCCGATTGATCGTAGGAAACACGACTGAACAGCAAGCACGGTGTCTCATAGAGGAGTTAAAATCATTGATCTCTGTGCAAAATAAAAAAACAATGACTTCTAATGATGTTCAGAGATTCTTATTAACAAAAATGCCCTCAATCATAAAACCGAAAAGTGACAAAATTGACGTCACGGCATGGAGGGTAATGAATAAATGTAAAGAGTTGTTCCCTGATGCGATTCAAATTGAACGCTCGAACGAGAAAGATAGGTATATTGAATTGATAAAATCAATTATATAATATTCTACTTACATAGTGGTAAGAAGATCTCCTTACAGTGGAGTAAGTGGGTATATAAACGTATTTATTATTTATCTTATATTCTTACGATTAATAGGTGCAAATTTAGATATTTTGATTTTAAACAGTCAATCTACAATAATTTATAATTTATTCAGGGATGATTTTGATATTTTCGAGAGTTTGTTAGAGGGAATGTATTAAGGAGCTATACAGTTTAGATTTTTCATTATATAGTTTTCAATACTCTTTTTGTATATGGCGCTATGTTCAGTCGAAGATGTCCGAGCTCACGCAAACCCAACTAACATATCTGACCCTGAAATTCTAAATATCATCTCGGTAGTTTCGACTGAAATACTAACCATTACTGGATCAACCGACGAGACAAACCCCCTATTAATCCAAGCTGGAATCCATGCGGCTGCTGCTACAGTTCTTAAAAGAGCACGAGCGATTGGAGAACTTGCTTCCAGCTTGGATACTCCAGAATCAAAAATTACATTCACTGGGATAATAGAGGAAATAAAACAGCACGAAAGCGATAGAGACAGGTTTTTAGCTCTCTACGAAATGCCTCTTTCGCACTCATTTTCAAGTTATTCGTCTAATTTTGGATTCAATGATACCGGAGGGAATTAATGTTTTTTCCATCGATAGTAACCAGGTATCCTGCGGTGTCAAAAGACGCACATCATAAGATTACGTATGGAGAGGCTCAGGAATTGCCTTGTAGATATGCGAAAAAAGATAAAATTTTGAAAGACCAAAACGGCAACGATATCATTACAATTGCCTGGATACAATTCCCCAGTGGCACGGAGCTATCGAAAGATGATAAAATAGTTTTGCCCGATGGTACAACCTCTCCGGTAGTAATAGGGCCCTGGACAATTCACTTCCCACACACCGGCGCGGAAATGTGTATTGAAGTAAGTCTCGGTAAGGAGTCGGTATAATGCCAGGTGCTGCTCATTGCGTTGCTAATCTCGCAATCATCAAGAAACGGTTGAATGCTGAGTCGAAAAAAGCCGTCAAAACTTGGGGGAATGGGACTATAGAGCTCTCTAAAAATAGATACTGCCCAAGAGATACCGGACGGCTTGCTTCGACTGGAAAAATGGAGATATCAAAGAACACACAGACTGAATTTTTTGTAAGACTCTCTTATAATACTCCTTATGCCAATCGTCAGCATGAAACCCCATGGTATCATCATCCTGTTGGGCAGTGGAAATATTTGTCAACTCCGTTCAATTACAGGGCTGCGCTCTTTACAAACATGGTAGAAGCTGCATGGAGGAAAGTGCTGTGAACTGGATTGATAATATAGGGCAGTATCTTGAAGATAACGGAGTTGGAACGTTAGCGACTGACATTTTTTATCAGGGATTTTCAAAGACTGCTTCTAATTGTATTACTCTTTTAACAGCCCCTGGGCTTCCTGAAATTTCCACTTTATGCGGAACTATGGTGCTAAGTCGTCCAGAACTTGATATAAGAGTTAGAAATGTTGATGATTCCTCAGCTTACGCGAAAGCTATTGAAATTCATACTCTCTTGAATGGGAAGAAGGGCAGGATTGGCACGACTAGATTTAAAAAAATCAATGCTGTGTTTGATCCTTATTTGCTTGAAATTGACGATAACACCCGATTCATTTACGCAGTTAACTTTCAACTAGAAATAAACAGGTGACCTCATGGCAGACCACGTAGACACGATAGACACCAAAGTTTTCATTGACGGAATTGAAATTTTGGGAATTGATAAAAATACAATTCCGATACCAGATGGAGACACTGAAGATAAAGACACATCAACACTCGATAGTGGACGAACAAAAAGAAAGGGTCTCGGTATGTTCGATCCTGGGTCCTGTGAGATCTCAGGAAATAAAATGTCAGGAGATCCTGGGCAGATTGCGCTTCAAAATGCATTTGGAGATAGGAAACTTCACAGATTCCAGGTAAATGTCACTGAAGCCGGTGAAATATACGAATATGATGCTTATGTAACGAAGTTCAATCCTGGCTCAGAAAACGATACCTACAAATTCTCTTCAAAACTGCTTGCATCTGGTTCATTTAGATTGTCTACTGTTTTTGCAGGTGTAACTAGTATTGAAGGGGCTGGGGTTGGGATTACATATTCACCATCTAATGCAAGTTCATCCCTAGGCACTGGCGACAATGTTGTAATATTTAATGAAGCAACTGGAATTACGACTGATAAAATAAAAGTTACCGCTGCCGATGCTGATTATATAGGCATATCATATGACGATGGCAGGACATGGACAGAACTGACAAGCGGTACTCAGACCACATTTTCATCTGATTACTGGCCTACTGCAGGGAAATTGGCACATTCAAAAATAAGAGTTGAAGAGCTGGATAAAGCTACGCGGTTCATTGACCTGTATATTGCAAGGGCTTGATTCTCATGGGTCTAAATAAAACTGAATTTCTCCCTGGCGTTTTTCTATCCTATCCTCTCGAATCGCTCCCTAAACTATTCGCTGTTGTTGATACAGTATCACGGAAAGCGTTTTTTGAGAAAATAGCTGAGCTTGATAAAAAAGGAGGGGAAGGGCTTTCGATTGATAAAATTATTGAAATGATCTGGATAGGACTGCAGGCAGAAACCCCAGGAGTTACTCTGGATGAAGCCAGAGCCCATGCAAGCCAGTTCTATAACGAATTTGGGCAGGAAGCTCTGGAACTAAAACTAGTTGATGCGTTCGGGGATGCTAAGTTAACCGACAAGGACGCCATTGAAAAGCGTAGAAACCTCCTTCTTGAACTCAGAGATCTTGAACTGCAGCGCATGGAGTTCATGGTGAGAACGAAGACCAAAGACCTCAACGAAGCTGAGTCTAGAATGTCTGTAACGGACAGTGGTCAGGGAAACTCGATAAAAAACTTGAGTTCCAAACCACAAAACAAGGATTTGTATGGTGTGACAACAAACCGGAAACGAGTGACGAGGACGTCAAAGAATCAACCCCAGAAGAAGACGTAACCATTTTAGAATGGATTACTAGAATGCAGAAATTAGCATGGCGCCTTTGCAAAATTAAGCCTGCTGATGTCTTGAAAATGACAATCGGAGACCTTGATATCGTCCTTGAAGAGGGATATCAAGAATTTGAAGAGAATTATAAAAGACATGTAGATTTGAAAGTCACTATTTTGAATGCGCCACACTCAGAAAGAAAAGGCGGGGGGCTATACCATATCAATGATTTCCTCCCTAGGAATATGAAAATTAAGAGAGAAGTGATTTCAGCAGAAGAGCAAGCGCGTCTAACTATTGAAAGAGGACGCAGGCTAGCTGAAAAATCAAAACAGTATAGTAAAAACAGGAGAAGATAACCGTGGGTCTGGTCGGAGAAATTTTTGCGAATGCTGGGCTGCATATAGACAACGCTTCTTTTTCGAAATATGAAAATGAATTGAAATCCGCAGAAGATCAAATCTCCGAATTTTCAAATACTACCCAGACTATTATGGCAGGGGCATTCACAGTGCCTGCTGTAGCCCTAGGCAGCGTCATTAAATACGGTACTGAACTTGCTTCTAGTTTTGAAGATGCTAGTACAACCCTTACAACCGTCTACGGTGGGCTTGATATTGCAAAAGAGAAGTTTCAGTGGTTAGCTGATTTCGCTGCTACAACTCCTTTTGACTTCCCTGAACTCCTTGACGCAACTGTAAAGCTTAAAAGTTATGGTATCGAAGCGGAAGAGTATATGGGCACGCTTGGTGATGCCTCTTCTGCTATGGGAAAGACCCTAGATCAGACGGTTGAGGCTGTAGCTGATGCCATGACCGGACAGTTCGAAAGGATGAAGGAATATGGGATAAAAGCCATTGAAATTTCAAAAGATAATTATAAAGAGCTTGGAGTTGAACTGTCTCAGGTCGGCATGACTGCTCTTTCATATACGAACAAGGCTGGGGAGCAGGTAGCGAAAGCCGTTGACCGTAATAATAAACAGATGGTGTTGTCGACCCTTCAAAATATATGGGATATTGAGAAAGGGTTCAAAGGGGCGATGGAGGAACGGTCACGGACCCTATCTGGTGTAATGGGTGCACTGAAAGACAACCTCACAATGGGGCTTGCTGATTTTATCGGTTTCAGTATGTCTGATATGGAAGTACAGACTTTATCTCTTTTAAACGTTTTTAAAGAACTTGCTAATGTAGCGGTGTATGTAACAGACGGTATTTCCTCAATTCCCGAACCAATTCAAGCTATTATAACTGTATCTGCTCTTGGAGCTGCCGGTCTTGGTCTGATGGTCGCCGGATTCATGGCGTATAATGCTATTCTTCCTCTTGCTACTGCCGGAACTGGCATATTTGGAGTTACTTTGTCGGCGGCTATCTGGCCTGCAACTGCAGTAGTAGCAGGACTTGCTCTTGTGGCCGGCGGGCTTGTTTATCTCGAGGAAAAAACTGGACTTGTAAGCACAGCATGGACTTTTTTTATAGACAGTCTTACGCTCGGAATTGAGGGATTTAGAAGAGTCGGTGAGTGGATCTATGGAACATTGTCTGATA